>MDTD01177418.1_pt1 | contig 95991 bp, 98 predicted proteins | sample 811221 | NCBI WGS metagenome assembly MDTD01 (sample SAMN05326646, study PRJNA326480) | marine metagenome | isolation source: seawater | place: Pacific Ocean: South West | collected 2011
CTGTCAAGGTAACGCTCTAAACCAACTGAGCTAAACACCCAAATATGGTTAAAAGTTAAAATAATTCTTTTTAAAAAAAAAAGTAAATATAAATGAAAAAAAATCTACTCAAATATAGATTTCTTTTATTACTTATTCCTCTTGGATTATTTGTCAGATACATTGATATTAAAGTTTATGATGGTTTCTTGTCAAACAATTCCGTTAGTGAGCATTATAGTTATTTAGGAATATTACTGGCAGTTCTTATTATTCTTATATTTTTAATAATATATTTTGATAAAAAATCCTAGAAAATTTATTTTTACAAAAAATTCAAGTTTTATAGATGAAACATTTCAGTAAAAATCAAATTGAAAATTTACCACGTATTTATCGCTTAAATTTAATTAATAGCTCAACTGGATATAAATCTGCTAATTTAATTGGGACTAAATCTAAAAATGGAAATACTAACTTAGCAATCTTCAGCTCCGTGACACATTTAGGAAGTGATCCTGCGTTAATCTCAATTACTCTCAGACCAAAAACAGTTTCAAGACATACCTATGAAAATATGATTGAAACTAAAGTGTTTACAGTAAATCATATCCCTGAACATTATATCGCAGATGCTCATCATACAAGCGCAAAATATCCTAAAAACTTTTCTGAATTTGATCAAACAAATCTTAAGTCAGAGTATAAAAAAAATTTTTACCCCCCTTATGTAAAAGGTTCTCCTGTTCAATTAGGTTGTAAATTTGTAAATGAATACTATATAAAGGAAAATGATTGTTCAATAATTGTAGCTTCAATAAATGATTTATTTGTAGAAAAAGAAATAATAAAAGAGGACGGTTGGCTTCAATTAGACAAAGGAAAGGTAGTTGCAGTAAATGGACTTGATGGTTATGCGTTACCAAAACTTAAAAAGCGTCTTGAGTATGCAAGACCAAAAAAAAATCATAAATAATGGAGTTTATTAGTGAGGAACTTTCTGATTACATTAGATTATGTTCTGATGAAGAACCAAAACTTCTTCAAAGACTTTCTAAAGAGACCTATCAAAAAACGCTTCATCCAAGGATGCTAACAGGTCATGTTGTAGGGCGTTTTTTAAGTTTAATTTCAAAGTTAATGCAACCAAAAAAAATTTTAGAAATTGGAACATTTACAGGATATTCTGCCCTTTGTTTAGCAGAGGGATTAGATAAAGATGGGATTTTACATACTATTGATGAAAATGAAGAGCTAATTGAATTTCAAAAAAAATATTTTGATAAAAGCCCTTATAAAAATAAAATAATTCAACATCTGGGTAAAGCTGATGAAATAATAAAAAAAATTGAAGATAATTTTGATTTAGTTTTCATAGATGCTGATAAGACAAATTATTTGAATTACTACAAAGCCTTACTGCCCAAGATTAACAAAAATGGTCTACTAATTGCTGATAATGTTTTATGGAGCGGAAAAGTATTAGATAAAAAAAATGATGATGATCCTGATACTATTGCATTAAAAAAATTTAATAAATGGGTTAAGGAGGACAAAAGAGTAAATACAATAATTCTTGAAATAAGAGATGGTTTAACTTTATGTAGAAAAATCTAAAGTTTTCTTTTTATTGAATCTTCAAGATCATCAACAGTTTCCTTGATTTCATCAAATTCGTCTTTAACTTTTTTAGAAATAGAATCCTCTATTCTATTTGCATTTGAAGATTTTTGTATTTCAGATTTAATTTCATTGGTGGCATTTCTAATTTGTGTCATTGTCTTTGCTAATGTTCTAGCAATTGATGGAATTTTATCAGCTCCAAATACTAATAGAATTATAAATGAAATGAAAATTATTTCAGCACCGCTAATGAATAAAAACATTTTTGATCAATTATCCTTTTATATTTGCTTTAAATCTTTCAAAATCAGAAGACGCTTCTTTTTTTGGCCAACTATTATTCGATAAATTAACGTCTGCGGTTTCTAAATTTGGATCAACTTTAACTCCAATTAACTCTTTATTACTATGTATTACTTTTCTGACATAGGAATCGTTCTTTCTCCATACCTGGGCTGGATATTTAACAATTTCTGAGGATCCATCAGAGTAACTATACTCAACAATCAATGGCATTACAAGGCCTCCCGGCTTTTCAAATTCAACTTCATAAAAATATTTTGGAGCCTTAATCTCTTTGAGTTCATCACTTGTAAAATTATTATCTAAATATTCATTTAAAACAGCTGAATTTTCAACTATTTGATCTTTAGAGTCAGATTCATTAGTCTTTTCTGGATTCATAAAAAGATATCCTGGAGGCAAATCATCAATAGTCATTCCATATTCAGAAAGCAATTCTTCAACTTTAGAACCAGGATCATTTGTAAGATTATATTTTTTTACATCACTCACTCCAATATCAACATAATCTGTTGTATAAAACCATCCTCTCCAAAACCAATCTAAATCAACAGCAGATGCATCTTCCATAGTTCTAAAAAAATCTTCAGGTGTAGGATGTTTGAACATCCATCGTCTAGAATATGTTTTAAATGCATGATCAAACAATTCTCTTCCCATGATTGTTTCTCTCAGAATATTTAATGCAGTGGCGGGTTTACCATAAGCATTAGGTCCCAGTTGATAAACATTTTCCGGATTAGACATTATTGGAGAAAGAAAATCCTGATTTCCTCCCATATACCTTGTAATACTAGAAGGAGAGCCTCTTCTTGAAGGATATGAACTAAGACCTCCTAAAGAAATAGGATAATTTTTTCCAAATTCTTGTTCAGTAATATATTGCATAAAGGTATCTAACCCTTCATCCATCCAACCCCACTGCCTCTCATCAGAGTTGACAATCATAGGGAAAAAATTATGTCCTATTTCATGAATAATAACACTAATCATTCCAAATTTTGTCCTGTCTGAATATGAACCATCTTTTTCTGGTCTGCCATAGTTCCAACAAATCATTGGATACTCCATTCCTTGATTTTTTGAATGTACTGAAACCGCTTTAGGGTAAGGATAATCAAAAGTAAAATCAGAATAAGTAATTAAACTTTGAACAACTGCTTTTGTTGAATATTCCTCCCATAGAGGATTTCCCTCTTTTGGATAAAGAGAAACAGCCATAGATTTTTTATTACCAATCTTAACAGCTTGCATTTCCCAAATAAATTTTCTTGAAGAAGCAAAAGCAAAATCACGAACATTTTTGGCTATGAATTTCCATGTCTTTTGCTTTTTTGAAAATTGTTTTTCATTTTCTATTGCATCCTCTTGAGTGACAATTATTACAGGTTTGTCAAAACTGTTTTGAGCTTGTTTATATAGAGAATATTTTTCCCTGCTTAATACTTCCTTAGGATTCTGCAAGGCTCCTGTAGCTTCCACAATATGATCAGCTGGAACAGTTAAATTAACCTGATAATTTCCAAAATTTAAGGCGAACTCCCCATCTCCCCAAAACTGAAGATTTTGCCACCCCTCAACATCATTATAAACAGCAAGTCTAGGGAAAAATTGAGCGATCACATATAACTTATTACCATCTTCAGGAAAATATTCATATCCAGATCTGGCACGGTTTTTTACATGATCATTTATATTATACCACCATTTAATAGAGAAATTAAATTGCTCGCCAGTTTTTATAGCTCTTGGCAGGTCTACTCTCATCATAGTCATATTAATATTAAATTTAAGTGGATTACCACTGATATCTCTAACCCATTCAATGTTAAATCCGCCATCAAAGGGTTCTGTCATATAGTTAGAGACAAATTCCTCAACTCTCATCAATGGCTGAGCCCCTTCTCCATCTTTGATAAGTGCAGGTGAATCTTTTTTTCTTATATTTTGATCTAATTGAACCCACAAGTAAGTTAATTCATCTGGAGAATTATTTGTATATGTTATTTTTTCCTCTCCATATAGACGAGAATTTTCATCATCTAATACAATATCCATAACATAGTCAACTTGTTGCTGATAATAATCTTTTCCAGGTTTTCCAGAAGCTGTTCTGTAACTATTTGGAGTTGAAAATTCATTGTAAAGTTGTCTGAATTTATTATTATTAATATGTCCTTTTTGAGAATTTTCTTGATTTTTTTCCTGAGATAATATCAAGTTAGGTTGGACAAAAAATGTCGCTGACAGTATTAAAATCTTTAACCTATTCATTTATATAAAATTTTGATCGGTTAAAATACAAAATTTAAGGTTTTAAAATTATTTTTATTTATCATCTTAAACTATTTTAAATTAATTCTATAAATATTATCATATATATCAAATAAAAAACTTTTTCTTGAATCTCCATTTTGAAAATGAAATATATTTTTTTGCTCTGAAATAAAATCGAAAAGTATTGTGTTTTTTATCTGAATCGATTTAGGTATGGAATCAAACAAAACTTCTGTGTAACATACAACAACATCATTGACATATTCCCTGCCGATAAAAATATTTTTAATAATCTTTCCATTTTCTATGAATTTTAGATGGTTTTCTAAATAATTACTTACTAAACTATCAATAAGAATTTTATCGCTGTCCGGATACAGTTTTAAAATATCATTAGAATTAAGATTTAATGCATTTTCTAGATCATCAATAAAAATTTGAGAAATTATCTGAATAGATTTTTTCTCCTGAACAAATTCACCGACTGAAGTACTTACATAAAACTTATGACTATTTGTATTTGTAAATAGAATTAAAATAAATAATTTTTTAATCAAATAAAATGTCTTCATCAGAATAGAATAGTAAATTATAACTGATTCTTGTAGTTTTTACTTTCACTAATTAAAAAATCAATAAGTTGAAACTGTTGACTTACTTGTAATAATTTTTGTGAAGGTAGTTTAGAATCTACATATTCTAAAAATCCTATTATTTGATCTTGCTTTAAATTTAGGTCATTTACAAAAAAATCATCTGTGAATACGAATGGAAGTACCTCGCTAGCTTTGAGCATTTCTTTTTCATCTTGATTTTTAGATCCAATTATAGATGAGATCAATTTGGCAATATTTATAATATTTAATCCATCACTGAATTGTCTATCATCGGTTAAAGTATTTATAATCTTAGTTGATTTATCAAAAACATAATCATATCCTTTGAATTCCTCTTTTTTGAGATCTAGAAACTTATCTTGATTGTCAGGTGTTATTACCACTTCCTCAAGCTCAGTTATCTTTTCATTTATAGAAACGATTAATCTCTTACTATTTAAAATTTTTTCAGTAATCCTAACAGATTTAATCTGGTATTGAACAGATGAAAAAATAATCTCATCATTTAAATCAACATCAATATCAAACTCACCATTTGCATCAGTAATTGTATTTGTTTGAGCTGTGTTATTGACGACATTGGCTGCAACTACATTTATGTTTCGGTAGATTAACTTACCCTTAATAGGAACTCTATCTTGAGAGAACAAAATTAGATTGATTAACAAAAAAATTGATGTAGTTAATTTTTTCATACATTAAAGATAGTAATGAGATGAATTTTTTTTTAGTAATTCAGTTATTTTTCTTTAAATAAGTTAACTTTTAGAATATTTTTCTGAAAATGTTAAATAGAATAGTAATTTTTTTGATTATAATTATGACAGGATCTTGCAAAACTAAAAAAGATCAATCAGATTTTGTAGTTTGGGAAAATTATCTTGGTGATAAAGAAAGAACTCATTATTCAGAACTTAATCAAATTAACATAAATAATATATCTGATTTAGAAGTTGCATGGATATATAGTTCTGGAAATATTGGTAAAAATAATACCTCTCAAATCCAATGTAGTCCAATAGTTGTTGATGATATTTTGTATGGAACTGATCCGTCTTTATCTTTATTTGCATTAGATGCAAAGACTGGAAAAGAAATATGGAAATTTGATCCAAAAAACTCTAATTCAAATGGATTAGGCGTTAACAGAGGAGTAATTTTTTGGGATGATAATGAAGATGGAATGATTATTTACTCTAAAGGAATATATTTATATGGAATAGATGCGAAAACTGGGGAAATTGAAAAAAAATTTGGAGAAAATGGTAGAATAGATCTGCGAAAAAATTTAGGCAGAGATTATAAAGATCAATTTGTCTTATCTAATACTCCAGGAGTTGTTTATAAGAATTTGTTAATTCAAGGAACAAGAGTAAATGAGGGCCCTGGTGCCTCTCCTGGTCATATAAGAGCATATGATTTACATACCGGAAAATTATCATGGATTTTTCACACAATTCCAATGCCTGAAGAATATGGTTATGAGACATGGCCAAAGGACGCATGGAAATATGCCGGTGGAGCAAATTCATGGGCTGGAATGGCATTAGATGAAAATATGGGGATAGTATATATTCCAACAGGTTCAGCTTCATACGATTTTTATGGAGGAGATCGAAAAGGAGAAAATTTATTTGCAAATAGTTTGATTGCTATTAATGCTAAAAACGGTAAACGAATATGGCATTTTCAGTTTGTCCATCATGATTTGTGGGATAGAGATCTTCCCTCACCTCCAAATTTAGTTACAATTAAAAAAGATAATAATTCAATTAAAGCTGTTGCTCAAGTAACAAAATCGGGTCATGTTTTTGTTTTTAATCGAAAAAATGGTGAACCAATTTTCCCTATTGAGGAAAAAATAGTCCCAAAGTCAAATCTCAAAGGAGAGGAATCTTGGCCAACTCAACCATATCCCACAAAAATTCCTCCTTTTGCAAGACAAGAATTTAAGGAAAATATGATTAATGACATGTTTGGAGATGTAAAAGCAAATATTGAAGATTTTGTGAAAGAAACATATCACAGCCAAAAAACATTAAAAGAACAATGGAATTCATTAAATTCAAAACAATATACTCCTCCAAGTGAAAAAGGCAATATAATGTTTCCTGGTTTTGATGGTGGTGCAGAATGGGGAGGTGCTGCATATGATCCAAAGAGTGGATGGTTGTATGTAAATTCTAATGAAATGCCCTGGATGTATAGAGCAAAAAAAAATAAATTAACAAAGCCTAAAAAAATTGGCGAATCAGTATTCCAACAATATTGCCTGAGATGTCATAATAAAAGCTATGAAAAAAATAACAATATACCTCAACTAATCAATTTGAAAAATAAAATTAATTTTTATGATTTAGAAACAATTATAAAAAAAGGGAAAGGAAGTATGTCAGGTTTTCCTAAGATAAGTAATACTGAAATTAGAACTCTAGCAGCATATTTATTAGATGAAGATTCAATCAATTTATCTTCTAAAGAACTTAAAGAAATTGATTTCAAATTATCACCATATGGATTGGATAGTTTTGGTAGATTTTTAGATGAAAATGGTTATCCAGCAGTTAAACCTCCCTGGGGAACGCTAAACGCGATAGACTTAAACAAAGGTGAGATAATTTGGCAAATCCCATTGGGGGAATATAAGGAACTTACCGAAATGGGGATCCCAATAACTGGAACAGAAAATTACGGTGGACCAATTGTTACAAAAGGAGGTTTATTGTTTATTGGCGCAACTAAAGACGAAAAATTTAGAGCTTTTAATAAGTTTACAGGCGAAAAAGTATGGGAGAAAAATTTACCTGCTGGAGGTTATGCTACGCCAATAACTTATCAAATAGATGGAAAACAATTTGTTGTTATTGCAAGTGGAGGAGGTAAAATGGGAACTCCATCAGGAGATTACTATGTTGCATTTTCATTAAAAAAATAAATGATAATTAAAAAGATAAAAGCGGAGAAAACATTTGAACTTAGGCATCCTATTTTAAGAAAGGGGTTGCCTCTAAATAGCTGTAAATTTGAAAATGATACTAATTCAAAGTCACTTCATCTAGGTGCATTTGAGGGTAATAAATTAATTGGTGTGATTAGTGCGCTCCCAAATAAATGCAATTTTTTTCATAAAAAAAAAGCTTATCAGATAAGAGGATTGGCAGTTTTAGAAAAATATAGACGAAAGGGAATTGCATCAGCTTTAATTGAAAAAACAGAAATTATCCTAAAAGAAAAATATTTAATTGATTTAATCTGGCTTAATTCAAGAATAATAGCTTCAGAGTTATATCTGCAAAGTAACTATATATCCTATGGAGAGCCATTTGATATTAAAATTTCCGGCACTCATCAAAGATTTTATAAATTTTTAGATTTGAAATTTATTGAAAAGTAAATAAATTAGTAAATCAAATTTTTTTATGGGTAAAGGAGACAAAAAAACTAAAAGAGGGAAAATAATCAATAAAAGCTATGGGGTTCTTAGAAAGAGAAAAAAAAACAAAGTTAAATCTAAGGCTTTAAAACAAAAGAAATAAAACTTATAATTAGCGAACAAAAACTGGTTCAGATTCCAATTGAGTATACTTTTCACTGTAAGTATATCCCTCGTAATTAAATCCTAAAAGTGGTTTATAATCAATAATATCATTATCAATTATGTACCGAACCATCAGTCCTCTTGCTTTTTTCGCATAAAAAGAGATTATTTTTAGCTTTCCATTTTTATAATCTTTAAACTTTGGAGAAATTATTTTAGCCTTCAATGAACTTTTATCAACAACTGAAGAGTACTCTTCACTTGCCAAATCAATAAATAATTCTGTTTCACTTAACTCTGAATTCAAACTATCAGTCACCTTTTTCCTCCAAAAATCATATAAGTTTTTATCATTTCCAATTGCAAAATTAGTTCCCATCTCTAATCGATATGGTTGAATCAAATCAAGCGGTTTTAATACACCATATAATCCTGATAAAATTCTTAATCTATTATTCATTTTTTCAAGTTTATCTGTAGAAAGGGATTCAGAGTCAATTCCTTTGTATACATCTCCATCGAAAAAATATATAGAGGGTGTTGAATTATTTTTATTGAATGGAGTATTAAAGTTTTGATTTCTTTCCCAATTTAAAGAAGCTAAGTTTGATGAAATTTTTAATAATTTCGAGAGATCATTAGCAGATTTTTTTTTCAAAGAATAGTTTATCTTAAGAGCTTCATTTATAAAACATGGCTGAGTAAATTTAGCTTCAGGGATACCTGATTTTATCTTTAAGGACTTAGCTGGAGAAATTATCATTTTCATTTTATAGTCTTTTTATCAAAAATAAAAGTATTTAAAATGAAATACAACATATAATTATGCTGAAATTATTTTTTTTTATGGACAGCATAATTTTTCCATTTTGAAAGTAGTTTTGAAAATTCATCTGGAAGATCAGAATCAAATTCTAACCATTTATTTGACTTAGGATGCTTAAAGCCTAGGGTTTTTGCATGAAGTGCTTGACCAGGAAGAATTGAAAAGCAATTATTTACAAATTGTTTGTATTTTGAAAAAGTAGTCCCCTTTAAAATCATATTGCCTCCATATCGTATATCATTAAACAAAGTATGCCCTATATGTTTGAGGTGAACTCTAATTTGGTGAGTTCTACCAGTTTCCAATTCACATTCAATTAATGTTACATAACCTAATCTTTCAACAACTTTATATTTTGTAATAGCTTTTTTACCATAATCCCCATCTGGAAAGACTCCCATTTGAAGTCTATTTTTTAAACTTCTACCAATATTACCTTCAATTTTACCATTCTCATTTTTAACATCTCCCCAAACCAAAGCAAGATATTTTCTACTTGATATTTTATCATGAAATTGTTGTGTTAAACTAATCATTGATTCTTCAGTTTTAGCAATAACCAATAATCCACTTGTATCTTTATCAATCCTATGAACTAGTCCGGGTCTGTTATCTGAATTCATAGGTAATTTGTTAAAATAATTTATTAATCCATTTAATAATGTGCCAGAATAATTTCCATGTCCTGGATGAACTACCATTCCAGCTTTTTTATTTACAACTAAAATTTCATTATCCTCATAAATAATTTCAATTTTAATATCTTCTGGAATTAAAAGGTTTTCATAGGGTGGATGAGAAAATAGAATTTTAATAGTGTCTCCTTTTTTTACTTTATAATTGCATTTAACAATCTTATCATTAACAATAATATTTCCAGTTTTTGCTGCTTTTTGAATTTTATTCCTTGTAGCATTCTCAATACGATTCATTAAAAATTTATCTACTCTTAATGGATTCTGTCCTGAATCAACTAAAAAATGGAAATGTTCATATAATTCATCTTCTTGAAAGATCTCGTCAAATTTATTGCTAATTTGATTTTTTTCCATTGCCTAAAACTAAATCAATCTTGGATGTTTTTGGTAATAAATCTCCTGGTAAGATTTTTTTATTGTTGTAAAGTATCTCCAAAACCATATTCCTTCCAATGTTGTCTCTATAAAATATTTCACCCAGTTCAAAACCTACTGATTTTAATTTTGTCTCAGCATTTCTTTTTGTTATTTGGATTACATTAGGAACGCTTATTTTTCTGTATCCAGATGGATTAATAGTTAAATAAATTTTTCTATTTTCCTTTACATAATCACCTGCCTTAGGAATTTGTTCTAAAATACTAAGCGGAGAAAAGTTAGGGCTGAATTTTGAAGAGTCCAAAACTTCAAATCTAAGGTTATTTTTAACTATGATTTTCTTTGCATCATTTATTAAAATACCACTTAAATTTGGTACTTTCTCTAAATCATTATGATTAGTAAAAAATTTCAAAAAAGTTAATAATAGGTAGCAAAAACAAACAAATCCAAGAAAGGCAAGGGCTAGATGAAATAGAAAAGTCCTACTAAAAAAAAATCGCATAAATACAATAGTCCAATTACTGTAAATATAATAAATAGCTTGTTTTAATGATTAATTTTAAATGCAATACCTTTGCTTTAATTAAAGTTTGATGAGTAAAAAAATCGTAGGAATTGCCATGGGTGGATTCTCTTCTGAAAAAAAAATCTCAATCAGAAGTGGAAATGAAGTCTATAATAATTTAGATAAAGATAAATGGGAAATATATAAAATAGAGATCAGTTCAAACGATTGGTTTGTTATATATGATAATAAAAAATCATTAATCGATAAAAGTAACTTTAGTTTTTATAAAGAAAATAAAGAACTCCATTTTGATGTTGTTTTTAATGCTATTCATGGATCACCTGGTGAAGATGGAAAACTTGCTAAAATTTTAGAATCCTTAAATATTGCTTTTACAAGTTGCAACAGTGAATCAGCTGTCATTACATTTAATAAAAAAAAATGCGTCGATTATGCAAAAAAAAATAATGTTTTAACTGCAAAATCTATTTTAATCAAAAAAAATCAAAAAATAGATACTGAAAAATTGATTAAAACTATTGGAATTCCATGTTTTGTTAAACCAAATTCATCTGGAAGTAGTTTTGGTGTAAGTAAAATTAGAGCAAAGGATAAATTAAATGATGCAATCAAATTAGCCTTTAAAGAAGATAAAGAAATAATTATTGAATCAGAACTCAAGGGTGTAGAGGTCTCTGTAGGGCTTTATAAAAATGAGGATGGAATTATTACTCTTCCAATAACTGAAATAGTTTCAGAAAAAGATTTTTTTGATTATGAAGCTAAATATCAGGGTAAAGCAGAAGAAATTACTCCTGCTAATATATTAGAGGAAACGAAAAAAATTATTAATAAAATCTCCATAGATCTATATCAAAAATTAAATTTAATTGGTATTGTTAGAATTGATTTTATAATCGTTAATGATAAACCACATCTTTTAGAGATTAATACTGTTCCAGGTCTTACCAAGGAAAGTATAATCCCAAAGCAACTTAATGCGGCAAATATTTCAAATAAAGACCTTTTTGAATCCATGCTTTTACTAGCTTTGAATGAAAACAAAAAATAAACTGATGAAAATTGCTGTTTTTCCAGGTTCATTTGATCCCATAACTCTAGGGCACTTAGATATTGTAAATAGGGGAATAAAGTTGTTTGATAAAATTATTATCGGAGTTGGTTCAAATGCTGAAAAAACATATATGTTTTCAATCACAAAAAGAATAGAGTTTATAAAAAAAATATTTGCTAAAGTTCAATCAATTGAGGTGGAAAGTTTTGAGGGATTGACGATAGATTTCTGTAAGAAAAAAAATGCAAATTTTATTTTAAGAGGAGTAAGAAATCCTGCAGATTTTGAGTTTGAAAAAACAATTGCATTAACAAACAGAAAACTTTCAGGTATAGAAACTGTTTTTTTATTGACGTCTCCAAGTACCTCCTACATTAGCAGTAGCATAGTAAGAGAAATTATTGCTAACAAAGGAGAATATAAACATTTAGTTCCTGAGAATCTTAAATTTTAATTTTTAATTAAAGTCTATAAGATTTCCTTAATTAAAATCTCAATATTTTTATAAATATTTTTCATGACCGATTGAATTTCATCTTTATCTTTCCAAACAGCTCTCTCAATTCCCTCAGTTAATTGGGGAACTAGTTTTCCACCATATGAAGTTTTCATTAAATACCAGTATGTTTTCTTAAGTTTATATTTAGTGTTTCTTTTAAAAATATGATAAGTTATTGGAAGTGGTTTTTTTACAATCAAATCTTTTACTGAAGTTTCTTCCTCAACTTCTCTAACAGCGGCATCAATAATAAGTTCATTTTTGCGCATTCTACCCTTTGGAAGATCCCATTTTTTATTTCTATAAATAAATAAGAATTGATTTAATTCATTAATCACCAGCCCTCCTGCAGCTTCTACTATTGGAAAAAGTTTATTGAAATGCATTATAAGTTTTTCTTTTTTGGGATGATATAATATAACAGAGCTTATACTTTTCTTCTTTAAAGCTGAAATAATTTTCTCTGTAACAGAAAATTTTATGTAAAAAAGAGGACAGCTGTCATCGTTTTTAATTATCTCTGTAGATAGAATAATAGGTTTTTGATTAAAAAAAACTTTATACATTTACATTAATGGTTTATGATCGCGACATAGCAATACAAACAGCAAAATATCTTTTACAAATAAATGCAATAAAATTGAATACTAAAAATTGTTTTCAATGGGCAAGTGGTTGGAAATCTCCCATTTATTGCGACAATAGGCTAGCATTATCCTTTCCTAAAATAAGAAGTTATTTAACAGAATCAATCGCTGATCAAATTAATTCAATTTATAGTGATCAAAATATTATTGCGGGGGTAGCGACTGGGGCAATCGGAATAGGAGCACTAGTAGCAAATAAATTAGATTTACCTTTTGTATACGTAAGACCTGAACCAAAAAAACATGGGAGAAAAAATCAAATAGAAGGGCTTATTGTAAAAAATAAAAATGTAATAGTTATTGAAGATCTTATCTCAACTGGTATGAGTAGTTTGAATGCAGTAAATACTCTTAAAGAAAGTGGTATGAATGTTAAAGGAATGATTTCAATTTTTACTTATGGTTTTAATTTTACAGTTGAAAAATTTAAATCTGAAAAATTACAAGTCAATTCTCTATCTGATTATGAAACTTTGATTAAACAAGCTTTAAAAGATGGATATATCTCGTCAAATCAAATTGAATTATTAAGTTCATGGAGAAAAAATCCCTCAAAATGGTTAAACGATTAGTAGATCATCTTTACTGAAGAATCAGAAAATACAATTATTTCTTTTTTTTCATTTTCAAGAATCAGTTTACCATTAAAATCAATTCCCTTAATAGTAGCATTGAAAAATTTATTATTCAACTCAAACCTAGAAAGTTGATTTCTACAGAAAAGTAATTTTTCGTAATCTTTTATTATACTTCTTTTATTTATGCTTTTACATAATTTAAATGATTCAATTAAAGAATCTAACAATAAATCTAAGACAAGTTCTGTATCAAATTTTTTCTTAGTCAGATTATATAGAGAACTGGCGCCATTAATATTTTTGAAATCAGTTTGATTAACATTTAGGCCAATCCCTATAATTGAAGCTGTAATGACATCACCTTTGACATAATTTTCAATTAAAATTCCACAGATTTTCTTATTATCTGACAAAATGTCGTTAGGCCATTTCAAACTCAAATTTGGAATATCAATTTTTTTTAAAGCATTTACGATTGCACATGAAACTACACAATTAATAATAAATTGATCCGTTCCCTTCAAAGACTCAAATACCTTAAAAAAACTAAAGGTCAAGTTTTTCCCAGGTTCAGAAAGCCATGTATTGTTTTTTTGGCCTCTCCCTTTTGTCTGTTCGTTTGCCCAAATTAAATCACCATCTACACATGACTTTTCATTATATTTATACTTCAACAAATCATTTGTAGAAGTTATGGCATCAAGTTTGATTATATTGAATTTGAACATTAATTCAAGTGTTTGAAACTTAAAAAGTAATAAATTTGTAAAATTAAAGCATTAAATGATAAAACTTAACTCTAATCTAAAAGAACTAATTGAATCAATCATTTCTGGAATTAATAAAGTCAAAGGTGATGATATAAAATTACTTAACTTTGAAAGTATAGATAACTCAATTTGTTCATATTTTATTTTGTGCTCTGGAACTTCAAATACGCATGTAACTGCAATAACTGGTTCTATAAAAAAAAATGTTAGCAAAAAGATAAAAGAAAAACCTTATCATATTGAAGGGCTTGAAAATTCAGAGTGGGTTCTTTTAGACTATATCAATGTTGTTGTTCATGTTTTTCAAAAACATGTAAGAGAATTCTACGATCTTGAATCACTATGGGGTGATGCCAAGATTAAAAAAATTGCTTCTACTTAATAATAAAATGGCGAAAAAAAATAATCAGGAAAAACCAACATTTAACTCATACTGGATTTATGGGTTAATTATTTCCATCCTCATCGGTATGAGTATGTTTGGAGGTGATAGTAAATGGCAAAATCTCAAAAAAACAGATATTTCAAATTTTGAGAAATTCCTTATGAATGGTGATGTTGAGGAGGTTTTAGTAATAAATAAAAATCTAGCAAGAGTTACCATTAATCAAAATGCAATTGTAAAAAGTGAGCATAATTCAATTAAATCAAGAAACTTTCTAGGTCAAGAAAATTTAGAGGGTCCTCACTATCAATTCGAGGTTGGAAATCTTGAACTTTTCCAAAGAAAATTAGAAAAAGCTGAAGAAAATGGTATCATGTTTCGGTATGAATTCCAGACAATTGAAAACAGATGGATGGATATGATTATCAGTTTTATTCCAATAATAGTAATAATTGCAGTATGGATTTTTCTAATGAGAAGAATGTCAGGAGGTTCTGGAGGAGCTGGAGCGCAAATTTTTAATATAGGTAAATCAAAAGCTAGGCTTTTTGATCAAAACACTAACGTAAGAACATCTTTTAGAGATGTTGCTGGCCTAGAAGGAGCTAAAGAAGAGGTTCAAGAGATTGTAGATTTTTTAAAAAATCCCCAAAAATACACAAAACTAGGCGGCAAAATTCCTAAAGGGGCTTTATTAATTGGTCCTCCTGGAACTGGGAAAACTCTTCTTGCAAAGGCAGTTGCTGGTGAAGCTAAAGTACCTTTCTTTTCTCTCTCTGGTTCAGATTTTGTTGAAATGTTTGTTGGTGTTGGTGCTTCCAGAGTAAGAGATCTCTTTAAACAAGCAAAGGATAAATCACCTGCAATAATTTTCATTGATGAGATAGATGCTATTGGAAGGGCTCGAGGAAAAAATAATTTTACAGGGTCTAATGATGAAAGAGAAAATACCCTCAATCAGTTATTAACGGAAATGGATGGGTTTGACACTAATACTAATGTTATTGTTGTTGCTGCTACTAATAGAGCAGATGTTCTAGATAAAGCTCTAATGCGAGCAGGAAGATTTGATCGGCAAATATATGTTGATCTTCCGGACCTAAATGAGCGCAAAGAAATTTTTCAAGTTCACTTAAAACCATTAAGAGTAACTAAAACACTCGATGTAGATTTCTTAGCAAAACAAACACCTGGTTTTTCTGGAGCTGATATAGCAAATGTTTGTAATGAATCTGCACTCATAGCAGCAAGGAAAAGTAGAAAATCCGTTGGTAAACAAGATTTTCTAGATGCAGTAGACAGAATTGTTGGTGGGCTTGAAAAAAAGAACAAAATAATAAGTGAAGAAGAAAAAAAGACAATTGCTTTTCATGAAGCTGGTCATGCAACAGTCAGTTGGTTGTTAAAATATGCTGCTCCATTAGTTAAGGTGACTATAGTGCCAAGAGGACACTCTTTGGGAGCTGCATGGTATCTTCCTGAAGAGAGATTAATTCTTAGAACTGAACAAATGCTAGATGAAATGTGTGCTGCACTTGGAGGAAGAGCAGCTGAAAAAATCATGTTTAACAAAATTTCAACTGGAGCTCTAAGTGATCTAGAAAAAGTGACTAGGCAAGCCAGAGCTATGGTTTCAGTCTATGGACTTAATTCTACTTTAGGAAATATAACATATCATGATTCTTCTGGCCAATCTGATTATAACTTTACAAAGCCATATTCAGAAAAAACTGCACAAAAAATAGATGAAGAAATTTCATCCATAATCGAAAGACAATATAAACGAGCCTGTGAAATATTGAAGAAAAACAAAGCTAACTTGATTAAATTAGCTGAAAGACTTCTTGAAAAAGAAGTTATTTTTAAAGATGATTTAACTACTATTTTAGGTAAAAGACCATTTGAAACTGATGAAAATTCAAACGCTGGTAAAAAAACTAGTAAAAGTTGATAAATTAAAGTGAGTTTTTGGAACATTTTTTCTAGAAAGAAAAAAAAAACAGAGGAATCTAAAGAGAAAAGTCCATTTCTCCCTCAAATAAAAGATCCAATCGAAATTTTGTTTGCTAAAAATTTCACAAAAAAAGGAGGTAGATTTATTTTTTGTGAAACTGCTTCTGAATTAAATAATAATTTTAATAATATTTTAGATGAAAACAAGTGGACGGAAAAAAATATTTTTTGTAATAATGAAAATCTAATTTTAAAATTTGGTTTAAGCCTTAATTCTTATAATTTAGAAATAAATCAATCAAATGTTTTTTTTACTACATGTGAATACCTCATTGCTAACAAAGGGAATATCTTAGTAAGCAATAATCAATTAAAAAATTTTAAACTTAATGAACTACCTATAAACTTAATTGTCTTTTCAAGCATTAATCAAATTGAAAGTGATGTCAGCGCGGGTATGACTAAACTAAAAAATAAATATAAAAATAAGGTGCCCTCAAACATCACGACATTAAAGCCAAAAAAATTAATTGAAGAAAATGATTTTTTATCCTACGGTAATAGTGCCAAAAATATATATTTGTTAATGCAAGATGAGTAATTAATGAAAGAAATTTTTATAAGGGCTCTTTCCGGATCAGTTTATGCCTTTGCAATTATTGGATCTCTTCTCTTTAATGAATTTATTTTTTATGTAATATTGTTTTTATTCGTTGGTTTGACAGTCTATGAATTTCAAAAATTAATTAATGACAAATCTATTCTCCCTTATGTTTTTTTAATTTTTCTATGGGGGTCTCTTGTTTTATTAGATTATAAATTTAAATATTATTTTAAATTTTTATTATTTCCTACCATATTAACACATATCATGCTACTCCTTTGGTTATTTAAAAAATCTGAATTAATAAAAAAAGAATACTTTAAAAATTTATTAAGTATTTTTTATATAACACTATCTGGTTTTTTTATTATTTTATTGACAACGTATAACGAACAATATAATCCATACATATTAATAGTTTTATATATGCTTACTTGGGTTAATAATACATTTGCATATATTATAGGAACTTTGTTTGGGAAAAAATTAATCTTTAAAAGTATTTCCCCAAAAAAATCCTGGGAAGGTCTTCTAGGTGGAATTGTTTTCTGTTTTTTTGCCTACTACCTCATGATTCATTATAATTTTCCGCTACAAAAAAAATTAATCTTACTGATTACAATTTGTACCCCTATTTTGAATTTTTATGGAGACCTAATTCAATCCAAATTTAAACGACTTGCAAAAGTTAAAAACAGTGGAACAATAATACCTGGGCATGGAGGTTTTTATGATCGAATGGACAGCATATTATTTACAGCCCCATGGATTTATTTGATTCTTTTAATTTATTAGTATGTTTCACAAAGAAGGATTTAAAATAATAATTATTACTTTTTTATTAACTAGTGTACTCTGCATTTTTGCTGAGTATTTTATTGAAAATGATATTTTAAGCAAATTTTTACAAATAGTTTTTTTATTAATACTTATATTAATTCTACAATTTTTTAGAAATCCAAAAAGAATAACTGAACTTAATGAAAACAATATAATAGCTCCTGCAGATGGTAAAATTGTGATAATCAAAGAGGTTTATGAAGAAGAGTACTTTAAAGAAAAAAAAATACAAGTCTCTATTTTTATGTCTCCATTAAATGTTCATGTTACTCGATACCCAATGAGTGGAAAAGTTGTTTTTAGTAAATATCATCCAGGAAAATATTTAGTTGCATGGCATCCAAAATCATCTAAACTGAATGAGAGAACTTCAATTGTTTTAAAAAATGATTCTATGGGTGAAATATTGTACAGACAAATAGCAGGAGCACTTGCAAGAAGAATTGTAAATTACGCAAAAAAAGATCTTTATGTTGTTCAAGGAGAGGATGCAGGATTTATAAAATTTGGCTCAAGAATAGATCTTTTCTTGCCAATTAAATCGAATGTTAATGTATCAATTGGTCAGAAGGTCCAAGGCGGAATTACAGTTATAACGTCAAAATCTTCTTAAGCTAATTTAGATAGTGCTTTTTTCAGTAATGATATTTTAAGTTCAATATCATTCTTTTTCTTTTTTTCCATATCAACTACTTTTTTTGGAGCGTTTGATGTAAATTTTTTATCAGAGAGCTTTTTTTCGACTGAATTAAGAAAACCAATCGAGTAATCTAATTCTATTTTAATTTTTTTCTTTTCATTTTCTTGATCAATTTTAATGAATGATGATGAAATAAAAAATTCTATATTTCCTGTATGAAATGAAATATAATTTTCATTCTTTATGTGTTTATATTCTTCAATACTTTCTATACCTCCCATCTTTTTAATAATCTCAATGTATTTAGGATTAATTTTAGAAGAAGATTTTAATTTAAGTTTCTGCTTAAATCCAATGGATTTTTCTTTTCTAAAATTTCTAATTGCCACAATAATTTTTTTCACTAATTCAAAGTCGTCAATTATCTTTTTGTCATAAGAATCAACCTCAGGCCAAGAAGAATTAATTAAGGCTTGATCGATCTCCCTTTTTGAAATCAAATGCCAAAGTTCCTCAGCTATAAATGGCATAAAAGGAGATAAAAGCTTAAGATTTGTTTCAAAGATTTCTTTAATTTCATTTTTCGTTTTTTCATCAATTAAATTATTTTGATTGGGTTTAACGACCTCAAGAAACCATGAGCAAAATTCTTCCCAAATAAATTTATAAATTGTCATCAGAGCATCAGAAATTCTATACTTGGCAAAATGATACTCTACTTTCTCAATAATTTTGTATGATAAATTCTTAAACCAATCAATTGCAATAATATTTATTTCATCAGATTTTAAAGATTTTTCAATTTTCCATCCATCAAATAATCTGTATGCATTCCATATCTTATTAGCAAAATTTTTTCCTTGTTTACATAAAGTTTCATCAAAAAGTAAATCATTTCCAGCATTTGAACTCAGCATTAATCCAACTCTTACAGCATCTGCCCCATATGTTTTAATCAATTTTACAGCATCAGGAGAATTGCCAAGTTGCTTTGACATTTTTCTCCCCATTTTATCCCTAACAATTCCAGTGAAATATACATTTGAAAATGGTTTTTCCTTCCTAAATTCATAACCGCTTATTATCATTCTCGAAACCCAAAAAAATATAATGTCTGGACCAGTCACAAGATCTTGTGTAGGATAATAATAATTGATCTCAGGGTTATCAGGATTTAAAATTCCATCAAATACTGAAATTGGCCAAATCCATGATGAAAACCATGTGTCTAGCACGTCGTTATCCTGCTCCAGGTCATCTATACTTAATTTAGGATTCTTTGTATTTTTAATCGCTTCCTCTAAAGCAATTTCCTTTGAGCTTGCAACTACATAATTACTAAAATCTTTACCATAATAATAAACTGGAATTTGATGCCCCCACCATAATTGTCTAGATATATTCCAATCTTTTATATTTTCCATCCAATGCTTGAAGGTATTAACAAATTTCTCTGGAACTAATTTAATTTCATGGCTTTTTAAAACTGAATTTATGGCTGGTTTTGCTAAGTCTTCCATTTTCAAAAACCATTGTTTAGAGAGACGAGGTTCAATAACTACTTTTGTTCTCTCTGAAATAGCAACGTTATGTTTATATCTTTCTTCTTTTATTAAAAGACCTTTTTCTTTTAATTCATTGACAATTTTCTTCCTAACGACAAATCTGTCCTGCCCAACGTAATGTAGACCATTTTGATTCAAAGTACCATCAGGATTAAAAATGTCTATGATTTCAAGATTATATTTTTCACCTAAAATATTATCATTGAAATCATGAGCAGGAGTAACTTTCAGACATCCTGTTCCGAAATCAATATCAACATAATCATCTTTAATAATAGGAACCTTTCTCTCAACAATTGGGATTAAAACACTCTTTCCTGTTAAATGTAAGTATCTTTTATCTTTGGGATTAATACAAATAGCCGTATCGCCTAAAAGTGTTTCTGGTCTGGTAGTTGCGACTACGATTTTTTCTTCTGAGTCAGATATTTTATATGCTATGTGATATATTTTAGAATCTCTTTCTTCATACAATACTTCCTCTTCAGAAATAGTTGTTTGTGCTTTTGGATCCCAATTAAGCATTCTGTAACCTCTGTAAATAAGACCCTTATTATACAAATCAATAAAAACCTTAATTACTGAATCAGACATTTTATCGTCTAATGTAAATTTAGTTCTTTTCCAATCACATGAACAGCCCAACATTTTTAGTTGGTCTAAAATAATACCTCCATATTCAGCAGTCCATTTCCAAGCATATTTAAGAAATTCTTCTCTTGATAAATCACTTTTCTTAATTCCATCTTTTTTTAATTTTTCCACAACTTTAGCCTCGGTTGCAATAGAGGCATGATCAGTTCCTGGAACCCAACAGGCGTTATATCCTTTCATTCTAGCTCGTCTAATTAAGATATCTTGAAGAGTATTATTTAACATATGACCCATATGTAGAACTCCCGTTACATTTGGCGGCGGAATAACTATTGTATAGGGATCTCTAGAATCAGGTTTAGAATCAAAAAAATTATTTTTAACCCAAAATGAATACCACTTTTTCTCAACTTTATTTGATATGAATTTTGAAGAAATCGGCATTAGTTAGATCTTAATCAGTGACAAAAGTAAGATACCTTTAACTATTTTAAAAACAAACTTTTTTTGATATTAGTTAAATGTTGTAATTTTAGAATAGATAACCTCATCTTGTGAAAAATATTTTCTTTATCAGCTTATTGTTTTTATGTTCACAACCTATTAAAGCACAAAATGAAGTACCGGAAATTAAATTTGAAAAAAAATTTATTGATTACGGCACAGTTGAACCCAGTAGCGAAGGGACTCGTGTTTTCTCATTTACAAATAATGGAAGTGCTCCATTAATAATTAAAAATGTTCAATCTTCTTGTGGCTGTACTATTCCTAAAAAACCAGAATCGCCCATTGATCCAGGAAAAAAAGGTGAAATCCTTGTTAGATACGATACTAACCGAATCGGGGTGTTTAGCAAATCCATTATTGTAACATCAAATGCATATTCTGACCCAATTGTTACTTTAAAAATTTCTGGTATTGTTTCAGTGAAAGAAAAATAAAGCTAATTTTTTTAAATATAGTTTATGTTAGTCTATATAACCCTTTATCAAAATAACTTTAATTAATGGTGAATTTTAAAAAAAATATCTCTTTGCTACCATACAACACTTTTGGAATAAATGTCAAGACATCATCTTTCATTCAAGTAAGAAAAACTGATCATCTTCTAAATGCATTAAAAAAAAAATCATTTGAGAAAATTTTAGTTATTGGTCAAGGAAGCAATATACTTTTCACAAAGGATTATCCAGGACTAATCATTTTAATGGATAATCATGGAAAAGAAATAATTAAAGAAAATCAGAAAGAAGTTATTGTTAAAGTACAATCTGGAGAAAATTGGCACCAGTTTGTTTTATGGTGTCTTAAAAATAATTATGGCGGTGTAGAGAATTTGGCTCTAATTCCAGGAAAAGTTGGTGGTGCTCCCATACAAAATATAGGTGCTTATGGTGTAGAGATAAAAGATGTTTTTTTAAGTTGTAATACCCTAGAACTATCAAGTTTAACTTTTAAAGAATTCAATCTTGATGAATGTAGTTTTGGATACAGAGATTCAGTTTTCAAATCAAAATTAAAAGGCAAATATATTATTACTTCTGTAACCCTAAAACTTCAAAAATATCCTCACAAAGTGAATGTAAGTTATGGTAATCTTGAAAAGATTTTAAAAGGCAAAAAAAAGACTATTCAAAATATTGCAGAGTCTGTTATAAAAATAAGATCTTCAAAATTACCAGACCCAAAAATTATAGGTAATTGTGGAAGTTTTTTTAAAAATCCAATTATCTCAAAGTCACAACTTAAGAACCTAATAAAAACTTTTAAGGAAGTTCCTTTTTATTCTCATTCAAAAGATAAAATAAAAATACCTGCCGCTTGGATAATTGAAAAACTTGGATATAAAGGATACAATGAGAATAATGTTGGTGTTTATAAAAATCACTCGCTAGTTCTTATCAATCTTGGAAATGCTAGAGGAGAAGACGTAAAACTTCTTGCCGAAAAAATTCGATCTAAAGTTTTAGATGTTTTCTCAATTTCTTTAGAATATGAGGTAAATGTTTGGTGAAATTTATTTTAGAGCTATTCTTTTATTTTTGAATCTATAATAAGAGTAACAGGTCCATCATTAGAAAGCTCAACTTTCATATCTGCTCCAAAAACACCTCTTTTTACCTTTTTTCGTAATTTTTCCTCACATAGTTTTATAAAACTTTCATAAAGAGGAATGGCAATATCATGTTTTGCTGCTCTTACATATGAGGGACGATTACCTTTTTTTGATGATGCAATTAAAGTAAACTGACTTACAACCAAAAGTTCACCTTTAAAATCTAAAAGTGAAATATTCATAACTCCATTGCTATCATTAAAAATTCTGAGGTTAATTATTTTATTAACTAACCATTTTAGGTCTTCTTTAGTATCATCAACTTCAATTCCTAAAAATAAAAGTAAACCCCTATCAATAAAGGACTCTACAATACCATTAATACTGACTTTAGCATTAGAAACTCTTTGAATTACAGCCCTCACATTACCTAATTTTATAGTTATCTTTTTGAATTAAATCAATATAAGAATCATATCGTGTCTGTGAAATAATTTTTTTTTCCAATCCCAATTTGATTGCGCAATTTGGTTCTTTTAAATGCATGCAATTGTTAAATTTACAATTACTTTTTAAAGCTAAAAATTCAGGAAAATAATTACTCAACTCTTTGGGATTTATATCAACTATTCCAAAACTCTTTACACCAGGTGTATCTACTATTTTTATACCGTCATACAAATCATGCATTTCAGAAAATGTTGTCGCATGTTTGCCCTGCTTATGAGTATTTGAAATTTCAATAGTTTTTAATTTAAGTTCAGGGAATAAAGTATTTATAAGAGTTGATTTTCCAACGCCACTATTGCCAGAAAACATATTAGTCTTGTTTTTCATCAAACATATTATCTCTTTTAAAGTAGTTTTTTTTCTAGCATTAATTTGAAAACAATCATAACCTATTTCACTGTAAATATTATTTAAGATCTCTAGTTGTTTATATTCATCATTCGAATAAATATCAATTTTATTGAATAAAATAATAACCTTGATTTTATATGCTTCAGCTGTAACAAGAAATCGATCTATAAAGGAAGTAAAAGTTTTCGGCTCTTTAATTGTAACCATCAGAAAAACTTGATCAATATTAGATGCAATTATATGAAACTGCTTAGATAAATTAACTGATTTTCTAATTATGTAATTATTTCTATCTTTTACCTCTGAAATTAATCCTAGCTTAGATTTTTTATTTTTTTCAATGTAAAAAGAAACCTTATCACCAACTGCGACAGGATTTGTAGTTTCTATTTGCTTGATTCTTAGTCTACCTTTTATCTTACATTTATAAAAAACTCCATCAGATTTAACTCTGTAATTACTGCCAGTTGAGTAGTAAACAATCCCTTCTTTTATCATAATTACAAAATAACAATAATTATTTTTCCTAGAGAGTAACTTTTTTAATGCATATTGTAATTCATATCTTTGATAAAGATTTATGTCAAAAAAAGTTTGTCTTTTAATTCTTGATGGTTGGGGTATTCCTTTAAAACCTAATTTTTCTGCCATAGAAATGGCTAAAACCCCTTTTTTTGAAGAGCTTTTAAAAGAGTACCCAAACGCTAAATTATATACGCATGGTGAAAATGTTGGCTTACCTCAAGGTCAAATGGGGAATAGCGAAGTAGGACACATGAACATTGGAGCAGGAAGAATTGTTCTTCAGGATTTAATGAGAATTGATAAAGCAATTGAAGAAAAATTAATTACTAAAAATAAGATATTAAACAATGTCATAGAATATTCAATGAAAAATAAGAAGAGAATTCACTTTATAGGACTTTTATCCGACGGAGGAATTCATTCGCACATTAGACATTTATTTTCACTTTTAGAACTTACCAAAATAAAAAAAGCTAAAAATGTTTTCATACATGGATTTACTGATGGAAGAGATACTGATCCTAAATCTGGAATAAAATTTGTTGAAATACTTGAAAATAAAATTAAAAAAAGTAATGCGAAGTTAGCATCAATTGTTGGGAGATACTATTCAATGGATAGAGATAAAAGGTGGGATAGAATAAAAATTGCATACGACCTTCTAGTAAGTGGGAAAGGAATAAAGACAAAAAATTTTAAAAGTTCAATTAAGAAAAATTACGATCAGGGAATTACTGATGAGTTTATAAATCCTATAGTTAAAGTTGATGAAAAAAACTCTCCTATTGGAAAAATAAGCGATGGAGATGCTGTTATTTTCTTTAATTTCAGAAATGACCGTGTAAGACAAATTACAGAGGTCTTATCACAGAGTAAAAATATTGAATTCAAAATGAATCCATTAAATCTTTCATATGTCACCATGACAAAATATGATGAAAGATTTAAAAATATAAGTGTTTTATTTGAAAAAGAAAATTTAAATGATACTCTAGGGGAGGTTTTATCCAAAGAAAGTAAAACTCAACTTAGAATAGCAGAAACTGAAAAGTATCCTCATGTTACGTTTTTTTTTAACGGAGGAAAAGAAACTCCTTTTTCTGGAGAAGAAAGAATTCTTTGCCCATCTCCAAAAGTAGCTACATATGATATAAAACCTGAAATGAGTGCTTATGAAGTTAAAGATAAAGTTATTGATAAAATTAAACATCTAAATTCACCTGATTTTATTTGCTTAAATTTTGCAAATCCTGATATGGTTGGTCACACTGGTAAAATTAATGCTGCAGTAAAGGCATGCGAAACCGTAGATAATTGCCTAAAAGAGATTGTCCCGGTTTCTATCAAAAATAATTATTCTTTGCTAATTATTTCAGATCATGGAAATTGTGAAAAAATGAAAAATAATGATGGTTCACCAAATACTTCACATACAAAAAATCCAGTTCCAATTATTTTAATTGATAAAGATCATAAAGAAATTAAAGATGGCATTCTTGCTAATGTTGCTCCAACAATTTTAAAATTAATGAACATCAAAAAACCTTCTTCAATGAAAGAAGAAGCAATTATTTAAAATATGAAAAAAAATTTATATTCAATATTGTTGTTTTTATTCTTATCATGTGGAAATAATCAAAATCAAAAACCTTTACCTGTTAAATATGGTGAAACTAACGAGGGAAAAGTAATTCTTTTAGGAAAAATAAATCGGGCAAATCTTGAACAATCAGAACATGTTTCATGGTTTAAAAGAGAATATGATTTATATAAGGTAAACAATCAATGGGTAGAATCTGTTGAAAAACATTTTAATGATATAAATTTAAAACTATTTATGGGTACTTGGTGTGAGGATAGTGAAAGAGAAGTGCCTCCAATTTTTAAGCTGTTAGATGCAGTAAATTTTGATCAAAAAAAAATTGATATTTATGCTATGTCTGAAGAAAAAACAACTCCTGAGAATTTTGAAAATGGATTAAATATTATAAAAGTTCCCACACTAATTTTTTATAAAAACGGTAAAGAATTGAACAGATTTGTTGAGTTTTCGATTGTTTCATTGGAAGATGATATAAAAAAAATAGTTAGTGGAGAAGAATATCGTGACGCATATTATAGTCAATAATATATATGATCAAATTAAAAACACCTGAGCAAATAGAATTGATTAGAGAAAGTGCTTTGATAGTTTCTAAAACTTTGGGTATGATTGCTCGTGAAATTCGCCCCGGCATAACAACATTAGAATTAGATAAAATGGCTGAGACTTTCATCAGAGATCACGATGCTGAACCTGGATTTCTTGGACTTTATGATTTTCCAAATACTTTATGTGTGAGTCCTAATGAACAGGTAGTTCATGGGATACCAAGTGATATCCCACTTAAAAATGGTGATATACTTTCTGTAGACTGTGGTGTTCTAAAAAATGGTTTTTATGGAGATCATGCTTATACATTTGAAGTTGGTGATGTTCTACCGGAAACAAAAAGATTACTTGAAGTAACTAAAAAATCATTATATATAGGGATTTCAAATTTCAAATTAGGCAATCGTGTAGGTGATTTAGCTTCGTCAATACAAAAGTATGCTGAAAAAAATGGTTATGGAGTTGTAAGAGAGCTTGTGGGACATGGCCTTGGAGAAAAAATGCATGAAGAACCAGAAATTCCAAATTACGGAAAGTCTGGAACAGGTAAGAAATTTCAAGATGGTATGGTCATTGCTATAGAACCCATGATTAATATGGGATCTAAAGAAATTCAAAAATTAAATGATGGTTGGACAATAATTACAAATGATAAAAAACCAAGCGCACATTTTGAACACAATGTGGCTTTAGTGAATGGTAAACCTGAACTCTTATCAACTTTTAAATATATATATGAATCTATTGGTATAGATAGTAAAGAAGAAAAACATTTTAAGAGTAATTAAAATACTTATGAAGCTTATACTATCAATTTTACCAAGACATTTACTAATTAAATTAAGTGTTTTTCTTCTTCCAATTCTAAAAATATTATACAGAGGTAAAAAATTTACAGATCCTATTGATGGAAAAAGCTACAGAAAATTTCTTCCTTATGGTCATAAAAAAATTAGACTTAATGCTCTTTGTCCTGGGACTCTCTCTCTAGAAAGACATAGACTTTTATGGCTATATTTAACAAGAGAGACAAGTTTTTTAAAAGAGAAAAATAAAGTTCTTCATATCGCTCCAGAACAAGCTTTTTACAAAAGATTTAAACAAATCAGATTTTGGGATTATTTAACACTTGATCTTAAATCACCAATTGCTGATATAAAAGCTGATATTACCAATCTGCCTTTTGATGAAAATGTTTTTGATTTAATTATTTGTAATCATGTTCTAGAACATATACAGGATGACAAAATTGCAATGAAAGAAATCTATAGAGTGCTTAAAAAAAATGGTATTGCAATTATGCAAATACCAATTGACACGAGGAGACCGAAAACATTTGAAGATCCTAAAATTAGGACTAATAAAAAAAGAGAGGAATTATATGGGCAATATGATCACGTTAGAATTTATGGAAATGATTTTTTTGATCGACTTACCAGTGTTGGTTTTAAGACAAAAAAGATAGATTACACTAAAAAATTATCAGAGGAAGAAATTAAAAAATTTTCAATAATTAAAAATGAAATAATTCCAATTGGGATTAAATGAAATCTTATATAATTTTATTACCAACCAGATGATTTTATCTGAACAAACTCTTTGTCTTTAGAAATGATCCAAGTTGCTTCAATATTTTGATTTTCATCAATAACTTTTCTTCCCATATCCAATGGCATGACCATCAATGCAGTAGCTAAAGCATCTGCAACAATACATGAGGGAGCAGTAACTGAAACGCTTAGAATATTTGAACTTAAAGCTAAACCATTTTTAGGATTAATTGAATGAACAAATTTTTCACCGGTTATACTGTCTATTAAAAACTTATTATAATTACCAGAGGTAGCAATAGCTTTATCATTTACCTCATGGGTTTCAACGAATTTGTTTTTATTTCTTTTTTTTGGAAAACTAATCCCTATTTTCCATTTTTTATTGGAAACAGGATTTATACCTTTTGCTCTAATTTCCCCTCCTATTTCAACTAAAAAATTTTCACTTCCCAAAGAAACTAAATACTCAGATATACAATCGACAGTATATCCTTTTGCAATCGCATTAAAATCAATAAATGTATGGGGATATTTTTTTAAAACTCTGTTATTATTTGTCATCTTTAATTTATCAAACCCTACTCCATCAATTAAACTATCAATAATTCTAGAATTGATTTTAAAATTTTGTTTTTTAGGTCCAAATCCATATGCATTGACAATGGATCCAACTGTTGGATCAAAATAGCCGTTTGTTAGTTTCCAAATTTCTTTAGATTTATTAAAAACTTTTTTGAAATGCTTATCGACCCTTACAGTCGAATCACCATTGTTTATTCTTGATATATCAGAATTTGGAATATAAGTTGACAATGAATTATTAATTTCAAAAAAAATTGAATCAATTCCATCCTGAACCTTCAAACGATCAATAATTGAATGCTCATATTTAATACTATAGGACGTTCCCAATGCAGTACCAATGTGACTCTCTAATTTATTTGAATCACAACTTGAATAAATTAAAATAAAAAACAGGAAAAATGCCTTAATTAGATAATGCATTTATTTTTAAAATAAAAAAATTAAATACTATCCTCCAAAATCATCGAATCGAACATTTTCTGGGGGAACACCAAAATCATCAGCCATTTTTTCTACAGCTTGATTCATCAATGGAGGTCCGCAAAAATAAACTTCAATATCTTCTGGCGATTCATGTTTAGATAAATAATAATCTATTACGACCTGATGAACGAATCCAGTAAACCCATCTCCTTTTTTATCATCAAGACTCTTTTTTTCAACCCATTTATCTTCAGGTAATGGCTCTGAGAGAGCTATATAAAATTTAAAATTTTTGAAATCTTTTTCCAATGCTTTGAAATGATCTACATAAAAAAGTTCTCTTTTAGATCTTCCACCATACCAAAAAGTAACCTTCCTTCCAGTTTTTAAAGTTCTAAACAACTCATATAAATGAGATCTCATAGGTGCCATCCCAGCACCTCCTCCAACGTATAACATCTCAGAATCTGATTCATTAATAAAGAATTCTCCGAAAGGTCCTGAAATAGTTACCTTATCACCTGGTTTTCTTGAAAAAATGTAGGAAGACGCTATTCCAGGATTTACATCCATCCAACCATTTTTATTTCTGTCCCATGGAGGTGTAGCTATTCGGACATTTAACATAATTTCTTTGCCTTCTGCAGGATATGAAGCCATTGAATAAGCTCTTTCAACTGTTTCTGGGTTTTTCATTTTTAAAGGCCATAAATCAAATTTATCCCATTCAAGTTTAAATTTATCTTGATCTTCTGGATGCTCGTCAGGATGAGCAGAAATATCAATGTTTTTATAATCGATGTCACACTTTGGTATCTCAATCTGTATATATCCTCCAGCTTTATAATCCATTTCCTCAGGAATTTGAATAACAAATTCTTTGATAAATGAAGCAACATTCCAATTTCTTACCACTGTTGCCTCCCACTTCTTAATTCCAAAAACTTCCTCAGGAACCTCTATGGTCATATCTTCTTTTACCTTTACTTGACATCCCAATCTCCAGCCATCAGCAATTTCTTTTCTGGAAAAATGTGGAGCTTCAGTTGGGAGAATTTCACCTCCTCCTTCTAATACTCTACATCTACATTGAATACATGTACCACCACCTCCACAAGCTGATGGAAGAAAAATTTTGTTATTTCCTAATGTTGATAATAATGTTCCGCCAGAGTTAACCTCAACATTATTTTCATTATTAATTTTAAGTTTAACTGGACCAGATGGAACAAGTTTTGCCTTTGCAAATAAAAGCATTGAAACTAAAGCAAAAGTAGCTGTGAAAAAAACCACTATACTAGAAACTATATATGTTAATAACGAAACTTCTACATCCATAAAATATTAAATTTTGATTCCCATAAAACTTAAAAAACCTATTGCCATTAGACCAGTAACAATAAAAGTGATTCCTAATCCTCTCAAAGGTGCAGGAACATTTGAATAAAGAATTTTTTCTCTTATAGCAGCAATTGCTACAATAGCTAATAACCAACCGATACCAGAACCAAAACCATAAGTTAGCGATTCAAATATATTAGAAAATTCTTTTTGCTGCATAAATAAAGAACCTCCTAGAATTGCACAATTTACAGCTATCAGGGGCAAAAAAATACCTAGACTTCCATATAGAGCTGGAACAAATTTTTCAACTACCATTTCAACTAGTTGAACCATTGAAGCAATTACAGCAATAAACATAATAAAACTTAGGAAAGATAAGTCTAACTCTAGGAATTGGGGGTCATTTGGGTTTATCCATTGGAGCGCACCAGGACTTAATAAATACTCATAAAGCAGATAATTTATTGGAACAGTAACTGACAAGACAAAAACAACTGCTAAGCCTAGACCAAGTCCTGTTTGAACTGTCTTTGAAACAGCTAAATAAGAACACATCCCAAGAAAATAGGCAAAAACCATATTTTCAATAAAAATACTCTTGACAAATAAATTTAGGTACGTTTCCACAATTAATTCTTTTCTATAAGCTTACGATTCTTTGATCTTTGAAACCAAATATAAATACCTACAATTATTAATGCCATTGGTGATAATAGCATTAATCCATTATTTTCATACCCTAAGTCATATACTGATTCAGGTATTACCTGAAAACCATAAAGTTTTCCTGATCCAAAAAGTTCTCTAAAAAAAGCAACTACTATTAGAATTAATCCATATCCGGCGGCATTTCCTATACCATCTAGAAAAGATCTCCACACATTATTTCCAAGAGCAAACGCTTCTAATCGACCCATTACAATACAGTTTGTTATAATTAGTCCTATGAAAATAGAAAGCTCTTTATATACATCATATGCATAAGCTTTTAGAATTTGATCAACTAAAACTACCATTGATGCTACAACTACTAACTGAACGATTATTCTAATCCGGTTAGGAATTAAATTTCGTAATAATGAAACAATCACATTACTAGCGCCCATAACAGCAACTACTGAAAGGCTCATAACAACAGCTGGTTCTAATTGCACAGTAATTGCTAACGCGGAGCATATTCCTAAAACCTGAACAGTAATTGGATTATTATCATCTAGAGGATCAGTTAGTAGAACACGATTCTTTTTTGAAAATAAAGGCTCCCTTTCTTTATTTATAAATAATAATGAACTCTTCTTTTTATTAATTAATTTATTAGTTTCCTTGCTCATATATCTAATTTATTAAAATATGGAAGATAATGTCTCATTCTTTCAAGAATCATATCAGAAACTCCATCCCCAGTTATTGTAGCTCCAGAAATTGCGTCTACCTCGTGATCATCTTTATCAAGATTTTTTGGATCATTATTAGTCTTAGAAACATTTATTCCAACCAAATTTCCTTGAATATCAAAGAGTTTTTCCTCTTTAAATAGATCTTGAAACCATTGCTGTGAAATTTCAGCTCCTAAGCCAGCAGTCTCTCCTTTATGGTCAAAAATAATGCCTTCAATTGTATTTTTGTCATCTCTCAAAGCAACATAACCCCAGATTGCATCCCAAAGTCCTGCACCTCTGAGAGGAATAACATAATATTTTTCATCGTTGACTTCTGCTATGAAGACAGGGAAACGTTGGTCAGATATTGGTTTTTTGATTTCTCTGATTAATTTAATTGAAAAAGCTGATACTGAATCATCAATATTTCCTTTTTGATCCAAAGAGAATTCCTCTTTGATATGTTTTACATATAATTCTTCTGCTCCATCCCTACTTGTATTTATTCCGATAGTTTTAAGAATACTTTGCATTTTTTCTTTTCTAACATTTTCATCTTGTTTGGTCTTGAGACTACTTGCAGTAAAAGCAAGTGTTGAAGCAACAACCAAAACCATTAAAGCAGCAAATAAAAATGTGTATGAGTTACTTTCTGTGTTCATTTTAAATAATTTTAGGTAGATTTTGATTCCATCTTTTTCTTCTTCTTTTGATATTTGATTCAATTATGTAATGATCAATAGTTGGAGCAAATACGTTCATTAATAAAATTGCAAGGAAAACACCTTCTGGATATGCTGGATTAAAAACTCTGATTAGAATACAAAAAACACCAATTAAAAACCCATAAATCCATTTGCCTTTATTTGTTTGAGTTGCTGTCACAGGATCAGTTGCCATGAAAACAATCCCAAAGGCAAATCCACCAACTAATAGATGATTTATCCAACTAAAACTCATTAGAGGGTTAGCACCCCACAAGTTAAACAGGTAACCAACCAATGAGGCTCCAAGTATTCCAGATAACATAATTCTCCAACTCCCAACACCGGTAAAAATTAAAATTACTGCTCCTACTAGAATATATAAAACTGAAGTTTCAGCAATTGATCCAGGAATAGATCCATAAAACATTTCAGCTACAGAATATTTTATTTCTTCACCAGCAGCTAATGATCCAAGTATAGTTTCTCCAGAAATGGCATCCACATTTGATGCTTCAGAAACCCATACCTTGTTACCAGACATATAAGTTGGATATGCGAAAAAAGCAAAAGCTCTGGCAGTTAATGCAGGATTTAAAATATTCATTCCAGTTCCTCCAAATGCCTCCTTAGCGATTACCACAGAAAATGCAACTGAAATAGCAACCATCCACAAAGGTATATCTATAGGCATAATCATAGGAATGAGTAACCCTGTAACGAGATATCCCTCATTAACTTCATGACCTCTATAAACAGCAAAAATAAATTCAATTGTTAAGCCAACGAAATAAGAAACAAAAACCATTGGCAATATTTTCCATGAACCATGGATAAAAGCATCTATAAAAGTGAATGGAGTATCTAACTGAGAATAATACTGATAGCCAGAATTGTATATACCGTATATTAGGGCAGGAAGAAGTGCAATAATAACTGTAGACATGGTTCTCTTTAGATCTACAGAATCTCTTATATGAGATCCCTTATTAGTTGTATGATTAGGCACAAATAAAAATGTGTCAAATGCATTTATTGCAGGAGCAAATTTCTCCCATTTACCGCCTTTTCTGAATGGATATCTCAAATCATCTAATTTTCTACGTAAAAATTTCATATTCCTTAAGCTGTTTCTTTAATCATTAATTCTATGCCTTCTTTTATAATTTCTTGAGCTTCAATCTTTGAAGTATTTGAATAATCAATCAGACCAAAATCTTCCGGTATTACTTCGTATATTCCTAAACCTTCCATTTTTTGAATATCTCCAGCCATACAAGCTTTAATTAGCTGCATTGGATAAATGTCCATTGGAAAAACCTTTTCCATTTCACCAGTAACAACTAAAGCTCTTTCTTCACCATTCATATTAGTATCAACTTTATAACCTTTACTGCCAAAAATCCAGGAGAGAGAAGTTCTTGATAAACTTGGTATTTTGTTATGAAAAAAAGGTAGCCATCCGAAAAAACGATGTTTATTTCCCTCTGGAATAATTGAAACTAAATTATTGTAAAAATCAATATGACCATCTTTTTGAACCTCAATACCAGAAAAAACATCACCATTTATGTAGCGATTTCGAGTACTAGAATCAATATTTAATTTCTTCAATATTGAGAATAAATCTGAACCTATGGTAGTCTTAAAATATTGAGGGTTTGACACAGGAGATCCTGAAACAGCTATTGTTCTTTTGCAACTGTAGACACCGGTAGAGAATAAGATTGCAATATTAACAATATCTTCAGGAGAAATAACCCAAACTTTTTCACCAATGTTAATAGGATTGGTTTTTTGAATCTGTACACTTACATTACCTGAGGGATGAGGACCAGATACACGAAAGATATTTGCATTTTTAATTTTAGAGAAAAAACCTTCAAAGTCTTTATCCAAAAATAAGTTTACATTACCTGGAACCAAAGTATTTAAAATATCTATACCTGATTGAAAATCTTTCTTATTGTTCTTTAGAATAAAATCATAGTCAACTCCTAATGGAGCAGAACTAATGGCCGATATATGAATTGCCTTAGGAATTATATCAGGATCTGCTAAAACGTTGAAGGGTCTTTGTTTTATGAAAGGCCAACTCCCAGTTTTCAATAAAAATTTTTTTATTTTTTCAGGACTAAGAGAATCAGTGTTCTCAACTTTATGAGAAATTTTCTTATTGGAAGAATCAGGTTCTATAACTATTTCTAAAATTTTTCTTCTATCTCCCCTAATAATTTTACTAAGTGTTCCGGAAACAGGAGAAACAAAAATAATTCTAGAATCATTTTTTTCATAGCAAATAGGAGTTCCTATACTAACTTTAGCACCTTCTTTGACAAGCATTTTTGGAGTAAAATTGAAAAAATTTTCAGGCTTTATTGCAAAAGAACTTTCGGATGTTATATCCGTTAAAATTTTTTCAGCACTTCCTTTAATATTTATTGTAGCCCCTCTAGATATTCTAATATCTTTTGTCATTTAGTCGACTTGTAAAAAACGATACAAATATACTTATTATCAAGAATTACTTAAAGTAAATTTGTTTAATTTTTAGATGATATTTTAATATTTAAATAAATCTGATTTTACCAGTTTAGTTTTTTTAACTTTACAAGTATGTTTTATAAAATATTGATTGCTTATTTTTTTTCAATAATCTTTGTATATGCACAATTTGATAAAGAGGTTGGGGCTCCCTCAAATATAAAATCAATCGTTTTCAAGGGGCCTGAAGAATTAAATCAATTTCCTATTATTTTTTTTGGAGAAACTATTTTTTTAGAATTTGATGATTTAAATGGTGATGAAAAGAACTACTATTATAAGGTTGGTTATTACAATCATGATTGGAAAAAATCAGATCTTTTTAAATCTGAATATTTAATTGGTCTTGATGATATTAGAATTGAAAATTATCAAAATTCCTTCAATACACTTCAGCCATATACTCATTACAAATTAGAACTTCCAAATTCAAATACAAATTTTAAATTATCAGGTAATTATATGATAGAAATTTATGATGAATTAGATCAATTATTATTTTCAAGAAAATTTCTTATTAATAAGGATACTGCCATTGTTTCTTCTAAAGTTTTCAGATCAAGAGAAATGAAATACTATGACACTCATCAAAGTATTCACTTTTCAATAAATCCAAAATCAAATATACCCTTCAGAGATCCAGAAAAATTATTAAATGTTGTAATTCTTAAAAACGAGCAATGGAAAAACGTTAAAACTGGTCAAAAACCTCAATTCATTAGAGGAGCTAGATTGGAATACAGCTATGATGAGAAAAGCTTATTTGAAGCTGGTAATGAATACTTTTTTTTTGATACAAAAGATATAAGAATTAATGGAAATGGCATAAGTTATGTCAATCTTAATAGACTTTATGAAACTTATTTATACACTAATCCCTTCAGAAAAAATTTACCCTATAGTTTCACGTCAGATATTAATGGCGATTTTTTAATTAGAACAATTCAGGGGACTCAATTAGATGATTATGAGGCTGACTACAGTTGGGTTCATTTCAGTCTAGCTATGCCAACATCTATAAACGAAAGGGAGATCTATATTTACGGAAAGTATAATAATTACAGACTTGCTGAAGAGAATAGAATGATATATAATCCGTCGCTTGAAATATATGAGGGAATATTACTTTTAAAGCAAGGATTTTATAACTATAAATTTGTTGAAAAAGATTCTGAAAAATTATCAATGAACAGTATTTCAGGAAATCATGCATTAACAGAAAATAATTATCTAATTTTAGTTTACTATAAGGAATTTGGAGATCGCCATGATTCTCTAGTTGGAGTAGGAAAAACTTCATCTTTCGAGATTGTAGATTAATTTTTAAAAATATTGATGTGAGATTTAATTAACTGGATTTTATAAATTTGAAAAAATAATAAAAATGTCAAACAGTTCTTTTAAAGTACCATACCCTGTCAATGAGGAGATTTTAAATTATACTCCCAAGAGTTCAGAAAAAACATCTGTTTTAAAGAAATATAAAGAACTATTTAATAATTCTGCGGAAATCCCCTTATGGATTAATGGAGAACATATTAAAACAGGAGAAACAGAAAACATTATGCCTCCTCATGATCACAACCATAGTATTGGATTCTATCATAAAGCAAATGAAAAACACGTAAGAGATGCCATTGAAGCTGCCTTAAACGCTAAACAAAAATGGAGTTCAATGTCATGGGCATCTAGAGCATCAATTTTTATCAAAGCTGCGGAACTTATATCTGGCCCTTACAGGGATGAAATCAATGCCTCTACAATGTTGTGTCAATCCAAAACAATTCATCAAGCAGAAATAGATGCAGCATGTGAATTAATTGATTTTTTGAGATATAATGTTTATTACATGCAAGAAATCTATGAAAAACAGCCAGAATCAGATAGTAAAGTATGGAATCGATTAACTTATAGACCTTTGGAAGGCTTTGTTTATGCCATAAGCCCATTTAATTTCACTGCAATTGCTGGAAATCTTTGCGCTAGTGCCGCCATGATGGGTAATGTTGTTGTATGGAAGCCTAGTGATTATCAAATTTACTCTGCTAAAGTGATAATTAAAGTTTTTGAAGAAGCTGGTTTACCTAAAGGAGTAATAAATGCTGTTTTTGGAGATCCTGAAATGATTTCAAATGAAGTATTGAAATCAAAATACTTTTCTGGACTTCATTTTACTGGATCAACAGATGTTTTTAAAAAATTATGGAAAAAAATTGGTGATAACATAGAGAAGTATAACTCATACCCTAGGATAGTTGGAGAAACTGGAGGAAAAGATTTTATTTTAGCTCACCCCTCTGCAAATATTAAAGCACTAAGTACAGCAATTATAAGAGGCGCATTTGAATTTCAAGGTCAAAAATGCTCTGCTGCCTCTAGAGTTTATCTTCCAAAATCTATTGCTAAAAAAACATTAGAAACTGTAGGATCAGAAATGGATATGTTAAAAATAGGTTCACCTGAAAATTTCGAAAACTTTATTACTGCCCTAATCCATAGGGATGCATTCAATCGTTTGAAGGAAGCAATTGAAAAAATAAAAAAAGATAAAGACGCAGATATTATCTTTGGAGGAGAATATGATGATTCTAAAGGATATTTTATTCACCCAACTCTTGTCAAAACTACAAACCCTAATTTTTTTTCAATGCAAAAAGAGCTTTTTGGTCCTTTAGTAACTGTATATGTATTTGATGATTCTAAATGGATCGAAACACTTGATTTAGTTGATAAAACTTCATCTTATGCTTTAACCGGAGCAGTTTTTTCACAAGATCGCTATGCTATTGACGAGGCATTAAAAGCTTTAGAAAATAGCGCTGGGAATTTTTATATAAATGACAAACCAACTGGTGCAGTTGTAGGAAAACAACCCTTTGGAGGATCAAGAGCGTCTGGGACGAATGATAAAGCTGGATCAATTTATAATCTTCTTAGGTGGGTTTCTCCCAGACTTATTAAAGAAGTTTTTGTCCCTCCCGAAAGTTATAAGTATCCATTTTTAGGATAAGTCATGCTTCTATTTTAATAGATTCAAGAGAACCATTTATGTTTTCCGAAAAAATTCGGTGGAACTTTTTCATTATTATCTAAATACCAATTTATTCCACTTATCACACTATCCAAATATCTAGTCAACTTTGGCCTTATAAATATATTAAATGGTATCCAGGATAAAATTTTAGGAACCCCTTTAAAAAAATAAGGATATACCTCTATTGATAAAAAAATTGATTCATTCTCACTTGAAATTTTCCATTTAACATAAGATTGTTCTCCATTTTTTTTTCCAATTAATAACTCATACCCTTTTTTGTAATCCCATTTTCTAAATTTTCTATAGAAGGTCAAATTATTCAAATAAACTAATACATCAATAGAATTGCTTCCAGGCCAATTAATGACATAATTTGATTTACAAAATGGATGAACTAGATTAAGATGTCCTGGTTTAGAAATTAAGTTCCATAAATCATCTAAATTAGAATTGATTTTTTTTTTAACTGTCACTTTATTTAATCTTCTATTGGGATACATTTATGAATGATTTTACGGGGATATAAATCAGCTTTTTTGTTTCAAAAAAATCTTGATCATAATATTCTCTTAAATGAACTAAATCAATACATGAAAATCCAGATATTTCATCAGAAAGATCACCACCTTTTAAACAAATTAAACCTCCCTCAGAGGATTTCAAATTACTATATGAAAAATTATTTCTTATCCAAGGTAAAAAAGTCTTGATCTTTGAAACAGCCCTGACAATTACAAAGTCAACAATTTCATTAAACTCCTCAGCCCTAACTCTTTCCGCAACAACATTCTTAAGATTAATTTTCTTAATAACTCTCTTTACAGAATCTATTTTTTTACCTATTCCATCTATTAAATAAAAATTCACATTAGGAAAAAAAATAGCTAATGGTATTCCAGGAAAACCTCCTCCTGTTCCCAAATCTAAAACTCTTGTCCCTGGCATAAAATTTTTGAATTTTGCTATACTTAATGAGTGAAGAACATGATGTGTGTAAAAGTTTTTCATGTCTTTCCTTGAAATTAAATTTATATCTCTATTCAACTCGCTGTAGATAGGCAATAATTGATTAAATTTTTCAATTTGATGATTATTTAAATTTGGATAATATTTATGAATAATTTTCAAAAGTATTTTTTTTAAATGTAATTAAATAGATGAAAAAATCTATACTTTTACGATTACAAATTTTTAAAAAAATATCGAACTAAATGCTATCTCAAAGAATAAATAATTTGCCCATATCAGCTACTTTAGCTATGGCTGCAAAAGCAAGAGAACTTAAAAGTCAGGGGATTGATATAATTAGTTTGAGTCTTGGTGAGCCTGACTTTGATCCACCTGATTTTGTTAAAGATGCTGCCAAAAAAGCAATTGATGATAATTATAATTCATATCCCCCAGTAGATGGTTATGCAGATTTAAAAACTACAATTTCAAACAAGTTTAAAAGAGATAACAATCTTGACTATAAACCCTCTCAAATTGTAGTATCGACAGGAGCTAAGCAATCTATCGCTAATGTTTGCATGGTATTACTTGATGTAAATGATGAAGTGATTTTACCTGCTCCATATTGGGTTAGCTATTCAGCAATTTCAATTTTAGCTGAAGCTAATCCTATTATTGTTCCTTCTTCGATAGAGTCAGATTTTAAAATTACTGCTGATGAGTTAGAAAATAAAATTACTTCAAAAACTAAATTGATAATTATCAACTCTCCAAATAATCCAAGCGGAAGCATTTATAATGAAAATGAATATCGGGCAATTGCTAAAGTTTTAGAAAAATATCCAAATATTTATATTATTTCCGATGAGATATATGAACATATTAGTTACGGAAAAAAAGTTTTTAGTTTTGCATCTATACCTGAAATGTACGATCGAACTATAACAGTCAATGGAGTCGCAAAAGCATTTGCCATGACAGGATGGAGAATAGGATATATTGGTGCTCCGGAATGGATTGCAAAAGCTTGTAATAAAATGCAGGGACAAATTACGTCAGGTGCTAACTCAATTGCTCAGCGAGCTACAATTGCTGCTCTTGAAGCATCACCTAAAAAAATAGAATATATGGTTTCTGAATTTAAAAAAAGACGAGAAATTATTCTTAATCTTTTATCTAAGATTATCGGTTTTAAGACAAATGTACCTGAAGGTAGTTTCTACGTTTTTCCTGACATATCTTATTTTTATGGAAAAACAATCAAAAACAAAAAGATTAATGATTCTAATGATTTTGCTCTTTTACTTCTTGAAAAAGCGCATGTAGCAACTGTTGCAGGAGAACCCTTTGGAAATCCAAATTGCATAAGAATTTCTTATGCAGCATCAATTAAAAATATAGAAACTGCCATCGAAAGAATTAAAAATGTTTTAGAAGAATAATTTTTTTAAGAATTTAAAATATTCTGCTGATGATTAATTGATTCCTGATGAATTGCTTTAAAAATTTTTAAAATAAATTCTTCACTTAATCCATGAGATTCTCCATCTATTATCATTTTACCTAAAATTTCATTCCACCTTTTATTTTGAAGTACTGCAACGTTATTAGATTTCTTTAGTAATCCAATTTTCTCAGCAACATCCATTCTTTTTCCCAAAATCTCTAGTAACAACTGATCAGAATTATCTATTTTTTGTCTATAACCATCCAATTGATTTTGATATTCTTCCTTATCAATAGTCATTTCTCGAATTTTCAAATCTTTCATAATATCAATCAAAGCAGAAGGCGTGACCTGTTGAGCAGCATCACTCCAAGCATTGTCTGGATCACAATGTGTCTCAATCATTAAACCATCATAATTTAAATCTAATGCGCGTTGGCTTAAATTAAAAATTAAATCTCTCCTGCCAGCTATGTGAGAAGGGTCACAAATTAATGGTAAATCAGGAAATTTACTTTGAAGTTCAATTGCTATTTGCCACTCAGGATTATTTCTATATTTAGATTTTTCATAGGTTGAAAATCCTCTATGTATTACACCAAGTTTTTTAATATTTGCTGTGTATAAACGCTCTATACCTCCAAGCCAAAGAGACAAATCTGGATTTACAGGGTTTTTTACTAAGACTATTTTGTCCGTACCCTGAAGTGAATCAGCAATTTCTTGAACAATAAATGGACTTACAGTAGAACGAGCACCTATCCATAAAACATCAATTCCATGTTCGACAGCTAATTTTACGTGAGATGAATTTGCAACTTCAACGGCAGTTAGTAATCCAGTGTGTTCTTTTACCTTTTGAAGCCATTTTAATCCAATAGCTCCAACTCCTTCAAACATTCCTGGTCTGGTTCTGGGTTTCCAAATACCTGCCCTAAAAATTGAGACATCAGTGTCTTTTAAATCAATTGCTATTTTGAGAACTTGTTGCTCAGTCTCTGCACTACATGGTCCTGCAATTACAAGAGGATGTGATAAATTAAGATCATCAAGCCATTTCTTCATTTGTTTACTATTTTTCATTTTTTTTGATTTTATTTATTTGCTGAATTGATTATACCATCCAATATTGTTTTAATAGAATTTATTGATTTCATTTGATCATAAATTTCCTCATATTTGGATTCTTCAATAAGATTTTTGAATTTATTCAAATTGTCTATGTACTGGGAGAGTATCTCAATTATGTTTAATCTATTCTGTTTAAAAATAGGGACCCACATATCAGGAGAACTTTTTGCTAATCTAACTGTTGATTCAAAACCACTCCCGGCTAAATTAAGAATTGTTGTTTTGTTTTTACTCCTTTCAATAACAGTTTTACCAAGCATAAAAGAACTAATATGGGAAAGATGTGATACATAAGCAACCTGAAGATCATGCTCTATTGGATCTATTTCCTGAATCTTCATCCCAATTTTTGAAAACCATTTAATTGCAAAATCTAAAAGACTCTTTCTTGTCTTATTAGTTTCACATAGTATTTGTACTTTATTATAAAATAAGTTTTCTAAAGCTGAATCAGGACCAGAAAATTCTGTCCCTGCAATAGGGTGAGTCGCTAAAAATTGATCTCTTTTTGGGTGATTACTTAAAGCATCACATATTTCTTTTTTTGTTGAACTAAAATCAATTATCAATGAGTCTTTGTGAATTTGATCAAATAAATCAAACACTATTGATATAACTGAATTTACGGGAACAGTAACCAAAATTAAATCTAAACCTTTAATTTCATTGTTTTTTAAATTAGTGTCAATTAATCCTAATTTTAAAGCTCTATCTAAATTTTTTTTACTCAAATCAAAGCCATAAATTTTTGAGTTGGGGAAATACTTCTTTGCCTGAATTGACAAAGAGCCTCCTATTAATCCGACACCAAAAACTCCGATTTTCATTTTAATTTAATCTACTTATAGCTGTTTTAATTTCATTTTGATTTACACATAGAGAAATCCTAATGTACCCTTCACCTTGACTTCCAAAAATATTACCAGGAGCAAAAAACAAATGCTTATTATACAACATTTCATCAATAAATTGTTCAGAGTTAATTAAAGAATCTTCAATTTTTGCCCAAATAAATAAACCTGAAGTATTAGTTTCATAATTAAGACTCATTTTTTTAGCTAGTTTAAAAATTAATTTTTTTCTTAAGCTATATTCATAATTTAATTTTTCAAACCATGAATTCGATATTTCTAAAGCTGAAATTGCAGCTTTTTGTATTCCATAAAACATACCTGAATCAATGTTTGTTTTAACACTGATAACAGATTTAATTTTATCACTAGCTCCAACTAACATTCCTACTCGCCACCCTGCCATATTAAAACACTTGCTCAATGAGTTAAGTTCCAAACAAGCATCCTCAGATCCTGGAATTGACATTATACTTTTTGGGCTTGATGTTAAAATAAAACTGTATGGATTATCATTAATGATAAGAATTTTATTTTTTCGTGCCCACTCAATCAATTCTTTTAACATATCTTCTTGAAAATCAGCGCCAGTTGGCATATTTGGATAATTAATCCACATTAGTTTTACACCATTTAGGTTAATATTATTTAATTCATTAATATTTGGTTGCCAATTATTATTTTGCTCAAGTTTATACTCAACTGTCTCAGCTCCAATTAAATTACTTACCGATTTATATGTAGGGTAACCAGGATTAGGAACTAAAACTTTATCTCCAGGATTAAGAAATGCCATTGAAATATGAAAAATTCCTTCTTTTGAACCTATCAGAGGAAGTATCTCGTTTCTATAATCTAAATTAACTGAGTAGTGATTTTTATAAAATTTGGAGATGGATTGTCTAAGTTCGGGAATACCCTGATAGCTTTGATACTGACTATGTTTAGGATTTATAAAACATTTTTTAAGAGATTTAACTACAGTTTCTGGTGGAAGTAAATCTGGATTTCCTATTCCCAAATTAATTATGGGCTTTCCATTATTAATTAGACTTGATACTTCTCTCAGTTTCCTTGAAAAGTAATATTCCTTTACGTTATTTAACCTATCAGCACTAAAACTTTCCATTTTTATATTCTCCAAGTATTTTAAATGAACTAGAAATTATTTCCACAATAGATTTAGCTTTAAAATAATCTTTTTCCTTTTCAAATGTTAAATCAACAAAAAAAGCATATTTACCAGGAGTTTCAATAATTGGTAAAGATTGAATTTTAGTTAAATTTAAATTACAATCACTTATAACATTTAAAACAGTAGCAAGACTACCTCTTTTATGTTCTAATGTAAATTTCCATGCTGCTTTTGTAAGTAATGATTCTCTCTCTAAAAAATTACTCTGTACTAATACAAATCGAGTCACATTATTTTTTATTGTTTGAATTGATTCACTAATGATTTCTAATTCAAAAAATTCAGATGCCTTCTTACTAGCAATGGCACCCATTCCAAATATTTTCTTATCATTAATCTCTTTTGCGAAAAGTGCTGTATCATCACTTTCAACAAGCTTAATATGGGGAAATTTCTCAAAAAAAGATTTACACTGAAGCAAGGCCATTGGATGAGAATGTACCTCCTTAATTTCTTTAATTTTTTGACCAGGTAAGGCCATTAAATTATGATCTATCTTAAGATAAAATTCTTTAACAATAGCTAATGTAAATTGATCAAGTAAAGCATAATTGGGTAAAATAGATCCAGCAATTGAATTTTCAATTGCAATAACAGCCTGATCGCATTCTTTATTTGAAACACCTCTAGCTAATTCATCAAATGTTCTATACTCAATAAGATTTGCTCCTTTAGGAAAAAATTCCTCAGCAACCATATGATGAAATGATCCTTTTATTCCTTGTATCCCAATTTTTTTCATAAAAAAAGTCCTGATAAACAGGACTCAATAATTTTGTTATAAACATTTTTACAAAGTCCCTCCACTGTCTAAAAAATAGAAGTAGAAATAAGAGTTGTAAAAAAAATAATTGTTTCTCATAATCAATGCAAATGTAGAAATGCTTTTAGTAAAAACAAATTTTTATTATTTTTTTTTAACTTGAGAAAATTCCAAGCTAAGAGATTATTTTTCATAACTATGAATTTATTTATCAAAAATCTAATCAAGTATTATGGTGAGAAAAAAGCTCTAAACAAAATTACATTTGATCTTAAGAAATCTCAAATAATTGGTTTACTTGGGCCAAATGGAGCTGGTAAAACAACTTTGATGAGAATACTTTCAGGTTCAATTATAGATTGGGAAGGAACAATAAAGTATAACGAATTTTCTTTACCGCAAGACATCAATCATTTCAAACAAAAAATTGGTTATTTGCCGGAAAATAATCCCCTATACAAAGAAATGTATGTTAAAGAATATCTTTGGTTTTGTAAGCAATTTTATAAAGGAAAAGGCCTTGCTATTGAGGATCTAATCAATAGGACTGGATTAGAAAAATGTAAAAATCAAAAAATAAAAGAACTTTCAAAAGGTTATCGTCAAAGAGTTGGTATAGCAGCATCTATTTTTCATAACCCAGAGATTTTACTTTTGGATGAACCAACTACTGGACTTGATCCAAATCAAACATTAGAAATAAGAAATTTGATCAAAAGTCTTTCAAAAGATAAAATAGTTCTAATATCATCTCATATTCTTCAAGAAATTGAAGCCATGTGTAATAGAGTAATTATTTTAAATAATGGTGAAGTTATACTTGATGATAGTTTATCAAATATCGAAAAGAAAAAAATTAAATTAGAAAAGCTTTTCAGCACTTTAACAAAATGAGCATAAAAAACTAATTTTTTTTAGTGGCTTGATTAGATAAAGTGATAAACTATCTAATATTTTTAATATTCAAATTTCAATATTATTTAAAAAAATCTTGTAATTAATTTCAGCTGATGATTCAAGAGTTTTGGATACAGAACAATATTTTTCAAATGAGAGGTCTACAGCTCTCTTAATCTTACTGGCAGGAATATCCCCTTCTATAAATACAATAACATCTATTTTTTTGAAAAGAGAAGGTATTTCTCCTTCAATACGTTTACCATTAACCTCCATTTTTAAAGAAGCAGGGCTGATCTTCTGCTTATCTAAAATGGATACTATATCTATGGAACTACAACCTGCTAAACCCATTAACAAAAGTTCCATTGGACTTATTCCCTTTACAGTTCCTTTTGTCTTGGATTTATTATCAAGAAAAACTCTATGCCCTGATTGATTAACTACTTCAAACAGATAATCGGTATTTACTCTTTCTAATGCTATTTTCATTTCGCTTATTTACAAATATTTTACTTAAAATTTTTATCATTTTTTTATTTTCAATTAAAAAAGCGTCATGACCATGGATTGAATCTATTTCATGATAAAAAACGCTTGCCTTTTTAGATTTTAAAAGTTTAAAAGTTTCCCTATCTCTATCAGGAATAAAATACTGATCAGTATTAACAGAAATTATATGAATAGTTGAATTAATTTTAGAAAGCTTCTCTTCGGGATTTTTTCCGTCACGAATAACATTCACTGTTGACAAAAAATAGTTCATTGCCTTGTAGGCTCTTAGAGAAAATCTTTTAGACAGATTATCTCCATGATATAACAACCATTCCTCGATAGCATATTTACCATTAACACTCTTTTTTTCAGAAAATTTATTGCATATAGAAAATGGTGTTCTATAGCTAAGCATTGCATGAATTCTAGCATCTTGAATTGGATTGTTCGAATTTTCAAGTAATCTCTTTTGAAGAAAGGTGTTTGCTATAATCCAGTCTGATGATTTCCAATCACAAGCAATAGGTATCAAATTATCTGTTAAATTGTTATATAAACATCCCATTTCCCATGCTATCCCTCCTCCAATTGAGCCTCCAATGATTGCAAACGTTCTATCTATTTTCAGTTTTTTAAGTCCTAAATAAAAAAGTTTTGCGATATCTCCAGTGTGAAAATCATTAAAGTTATCAATAAAAGAATCATTATATCCATTCCCAGGGATATTAAAAGCGAGTATAGCAAAACAATTTGTATCAATGACTTTTTCAGGACCAATTATTTCACTCCACCATCCTGATTTTCCAGCTACATTGGAGTTCCCAGTCAATGAATGAATCACCAGTACAACAGGAGAATTATTATAGTTTTGACCAAAATGCTGGAAATGTATATTAATGTCAATACTCACCCCAGAGTTTGGAGTAAATTTTGATATTTCAATTTTTTTAACTTCAGACATACAATTTAAATTTTCTTAAAAGCCTGGTCTAAGTCATTTTTTAAATCATTTAAATCCTCAATCCCAACAGAAATCCTTATTAAATCACGAGTAACACCCGTACTTTTTTGTTCCTTTTCATTTAATTGTGAATGAGTAGTGCTTGACGGATGTATAATAAGTGATTTAGTATCACCAATATTTGCTAAAAGCGCAAAAATTTTAGTGCTGTCTGCTACTTTTTTTGCAGCTTCATAACCTTTCTTTAGCCCAAAAGTTATTATTCCACTTTTCCCATCTGGAAGATACTTGGATGCTAGATCATAATATTTGGAGGAATTTAGACCAGGATAATTAACCCAACTTATCTCATTTCTCTCTTCTAACCATTTAGCTAATTCAATCGCATTTTCTGAGTGCTTTTTCATACGAACCTCCAGTGTTTCAAGTCCCTGAATAATTTGAAAGCTATTTAAAGGGCTTGGAGCGCTTCCCAAATCTCTAAGTCCCTCAACTCTTACCCGAGCAATGAAGGCTAATGGACCAAGGGCATCATGATATTTCAAACCATGATAAGCTGGAGAAGGTTCAGTAAATTCTGGAAAATTTCCATTAGAATAATCAAAAGTTCCGGCATCAATTATTACTCCACCAAGTGTAGTTCCATTACCTGTAATATATTTTGTTAAGGAGTGAATTACAATATTTGCTCCATATTTTATAGGATTTAAAAGCGCAGGAGTTGCAATGGTGTTATCGACTATAAATGGAACCTTAGCTTTTTTAGCATGATTGCTAATGCCTTCTATATCAATAACGTCTAATTTAGGATTTCCTAATGATTCAGCAAAAAATGCTCTGGTGTTAGATTTAACTGCCTTAGAGAAATTATTTACATCATCAGGATCTACAAATGTTGTAGTAATCCCAAACCGAGGTAAAGTATTACTTAGCATATTATAGGTTCCTCCATATAAACTATTTGAAGCTACAATGTGATCTCCAGATCTTAACAGAGTCATAAAAGTGGTAGCTATTGCAGCTGTTCCTGAAGCTGTTGCAACTGAAGCAACTCCCCCCTCAACAGAGGCAAGTCTTTGTTCAAGAACATCATTTGTTGGATTATTTAATCTGGTATAAATATACCCTGTATCAGCAAGTGAAAACAAATTAGCTGCATGGTCTGAATCATTGAAAACATATGATGTAGATTGATAAATTGGAACAGCTCTTGTCCCTTGAGTTTTTTTCACGTCATGTCCGGCATGAAGTGCATTAGTTGCTAATTTTAAGCTCATAATTGATAGTTTTTAGTTAATTCTTAATAAAATTCTTTTCTAATTTGTTCAACATAATCCAATTTTTCCCAAGTAAATAATTCAACTTCCTTTTCAAATTTTTTACCATTTGGCAACTTAAAAGATTTTAAAATTTCTATAGGTTTTCTTCCCATATGTCCATAAGATGCTGTTTCAAAATAAATTGGATTTCTTAGTTTTAGTCGTTTCTCTATTGAATATGGTCTCATGTCAAATATTTTTAAAATTTTCTTCGCAATTTCTGAATCAGATAAATTAATTTTTGATGTGCCAAAGGAATTAATATTAATAGAGGTTGGATTAGAAATACCTATGGCATAACTTACTTGAACTAAAATTTCTTTTGCTATTCCAGCTGCAACTAAATTTTTTGCTATGTGTCTAGCGGCATAAGCTGCGCTTCTATCAACTTTGCTTGGATCTTTTCCGCTAAATGCTCCTCCACCATGAGCTCCCTTGCCTCCATATGTATCAACAACAATTTTTCTGCCTGTAAGTCCGGCATCACCGTGAGGTCCGCCAATGACAAATCTACCAGTAGGATTAATATGATAGGTAATTTCATTATTAAATAAAGATTTAACTCTGGAACTTTCTTTTTCTCTAATTCTGGGAATTAAAATATTTTTAATATCGTCATTTATTTTATTCAGCATTTTATCATCATCTTTTTCGAAAGGATCGTGTTGAGTTGAAACTACAATGGTGTCAATATTCTTAGGAACTCCATTCTCATCATATCGTATTGTTACTTGAGACTTCGAATCTGGACGTAAATATTTAATCTGACTAGATTGTTTTCTTAAAATAGATAACTCAATCAAAATCTTATGCGATAAATCTAAAGCAAGCGGAATAAAATTTTCTGTTTCATCTGTAGCATAGCCAAACATTATTCCTTGATCACCAGCCCCCTGATCTTCATTTATTAATCTTTCAACTCCCCTATTTATATCTTCTGATTGCTGGTGCAAAAAATTATTTATATCGCATGTATTACCAGTAAATTTATATTCTTCTTTAGTGTATCCAACTTTATTTATGGTTTCCCTGACAATTTTTTCTATATCTACATCAACTTTGCTTTTAACTTCTCCCGCAATGATAGATTTTCCAGTGGTGACAAGAGTTTCACATGCAACTTTAGATTTTGGATCAAAAGCTAAAAAGTTGTCTAATATAGAATCACTAATTTGATCAGCAAGTTTGTCAGGGTGACCCTCGCTAACAGATTCAGATGTAAAAAAATAAGACATTTAAATTGCTTTAAAACGAAGAATTTGACGTATGATGTTTAAAGCAACACTGCTTTAGCATTTTTTTTTGAGGTTGCAATCAGTCAAATCCTTCCTCTTTATGGAAACAAATATATAATTTTATTTTTCAAAATAAAAAAAGGTTTTGTTTTGTGTACAGATAAAAAAGTTTTTATCTTCCAAACCAAAATTAAATAATGCATATAGCTGTCGCTGGAAATATTGGGTCAGGAAAAACTAGTCTAACGAAATTACTTTCTAAACACTATAAATTAGAAGCCCACTATGAAGATGTTTCCGAAAATCCATATTTAAATGATTTTTATGATCATATGGAAAGATGGTCATTTAACCTACAAATATATTTTCTTAACAGTAGATTTAGACAATTACTAGCATTCAAGAATAATAAAAAAAATTTTATTCAAGACAGAACTATTTATGAAGATGCATATATTTTTGCTCCAAATTTAAACTCCATGGGATTAATGAATAAAACAGATTTCAATAATTATAAAAATCTATTCGAATTAATTGAATCACTAATTAAAGGTCCTGATTTACTAATCTACTTAAGAAGTGGCATTCCAAATCTTGTTAATAAAATTCACAAAAGGGGTAGAGATTTTGAAAATTCCATAAGCATTGACTATCTCAGTCGTTTAAATGAACGTTATGAAGCTTGGATTTCTACTTATAATAAAAGTAAACTGATAGTTTTTGATGTTGATGAAATTGATTTTGTTGAAAAGAAGAAAGATTTCAAAATTATTCTGGAAAAACTTGATCCAATTTTAAGTAAACTGTCTTAAATTCTTGTCCACGGCACATAATTAACTGTCCTATAAATAAAAATATTTTTATTTATCTTTTATAAGATTAGATATTATATTTGCCGTAAAATAAAAACAATATCATGGACAACATTTTATATTTTATACCAGCCACCGGTATAATTGCATTAATATACGTATACATTAAAAATCGTTGGGTTTCATCAAAAGAAGTAGGAAATGCTAAGATGGCCAAAATCGCAAAAAATATTGCTGATGGAGCAATGGCTTTTTTGAAAGCTGAATATAAAATTTTATCAATTTTTGTAATTCTTACCGCAGTCCTCCTAGCAATTAAGGGAGTCAATGAAGGAACAAGTTGGTTAGTATCATTATCATTTATTATTGGTGCTGGATGTTCGGGTCTCGCTGGATTTATTGGAATGAAAGTTGCTACTAAAGCAAATGTTAGAACTACTAATGCAGCTCAAAAATCTTTGGGGAAAGCACTAGAAATAGCTTTTTCTGGTGGTTCGGTAATGGGAATGGGTGTTGTCGGGTTAGGAGTTTTAGGTATAAGTTCATTATTTCTGGTTTACATGGAACTCTTTGACAGTGTCGATACCGTTATTAAAGTTATATCAGGTTTTTCACTTGGAGCTTCCTCAATTGCACTTTTTGCAAGAGTCGGTGGAGGGATTTACACAAAGGCTGCAGATGTTGGTGCTGATCTTGTTGGTAAAGTTGAAGCTGGTATTCCTGAGGATCACCCTTTAAATCCAGCAACAATTGCCGATAATGTTGGAGACAATGTTGGAGATGTAGCGGGAATGGGAGCAGATCTTTTTGAGTCTTTTGTTGGGTCAATAATTGGTGCAATGGTTCTTGGCGCAGCTTTTTTAAACCTTTCAGAATTTCAAAATAATGAAATAAATGCCGTAATATTACCTCTTTTCATTGCTGGAGCTGGAATAATTATGTCCATAATTGGAACCTTTTTTGTTAGAGTTAAAGAAGGTGGAAATCCTCATACCGCTCTAAATATTGGTGAATTTGGTTCAGCATTTTTAATGATCATTACAACTTATTTACTAATCCACTTTTTATTACCTGATACTTGGGAATATAATGATTTTATCTACTCAGCAAATGGCGTCTTTTATGCAACAATATCCGGTTTAGTTGTTGGATTAGGAGTTGGAAAAATAACAGAATACTATACTGCAACTGGAAAAAATCCTGTTATCTCGATTGTTAGACAATCTGAAACAGGTCCTGCAACAACAATTATTTCTGGTTTAGGAGTTGGAATGATTTCTACTGCAGTTCCAATAATTCTTATCTGTATTGCTATAATTACATCATATTATTTCGCTGGTCTATACGGAATAGCAATCGCTGCTGTTGGAATGCTTGCAAATACGGGAATTCAACTTGCAGTTGATGCATATGGACCGATTTCGGATAATGCTGGTGGTATTGCTGAAATGGCTGAACTTCCCTCAGAAGTTAGAGAAAGAACTGATAAATTAGATGCCGTAGGGAATACTACAGCAGCAATTGGTAAAGGATTTGCAATTGCTTCTGCTGCTCTTACTGCCTTAGCACTATTTGCTGCGTTTATGCAAACTGCAAAAATAACTTCCATTGATATTTCAAACCCCATTGTTATGACTGGTCTTTTAATTGGAGCAATGCTCCCATTTGTTTTTTCTGCTCTGTCTATGAATGCGGTGGGAAAAGCTGCTATGAGTATGATTGAAGAAGTCAGAAGACAGTTCAATGAATTACCAAAGCTTAAAGCTGCTCTTGCAATAATGAAAAAATATAACTCGGATCTTTCAAAAGCATCTAAATCAGATATTAAAATCTTTAATGATGCAGATGGAATTGCAGAATACAGTAAATGTGTTGAAATTTCAACGAAGGCAGCACTACGAGAAATGATTTTACCTGGTATTATGGCTATTTTTGTTCCTGTTATTATTGGATTCATAGGTGGCGCTGAAATGTTAGGAGGTCTTTTGGCTGGTGTTACTTCAAGTGGAGTTCTAATGGCTATTTTTCAATCTAATGCTGGAGGAGCATGGGATAATGCTAAAAAAATGATTGAAGAAGATGGTCGAAAAGGTTCAGAAGCTCATAAAGCAGCTGTTGTTGGGGATACTGTGGGAGATCCTTTTAAAGACACATCAGGTCCGTCCTTAAATATATTACTTAAATTAATTTCTGTTGTAGCACTAGTGATAGCTCCATTATTATAAAAAAAGAAATAATAAGGATTTAGAGTTTTATTATATGTAGAGAACTTTTTTAACTGCTTTTACAACGTCGTCAGCTTTAGGCAACCACTCAGAAAGTAAAGTAGGTGAATAGGGAGCAGGGGTGTCAGCTGTATTTATTTTTTCAATAGGGGCATCGAGATAATCAAAAATATGATTTTGAACTTGATAAGTTATCTCAGTAGAAATATTACCAAAAGGCCAAGACTCCTCTAAAATAACTAATCTATTTGTCTTCTTAACGGAATCAAAAATACTTTGATAATCCATGGGCCTAATTGTTCTTAAATCAATTATTTCACAGTCAATGTTATCTTTTTCAAGGATTTCAGATGCTTTATAAGCCTCTTTAATTATCTTACCAAAAGATACAATTGTTACATCTTTTCCAGTTTTTTTTATGTCAGCTACTCCTATTGGAATAATATATTCTCCTTCTGGAATTTCTCCTTTATCTCCATACATCTGTTCAGATTCCATAAATATGACAGGATCATTATCCCTGATTGCAGATTTTAATAAACCCTTTGCATCGTATGGATTTGAGGGAACAATAACTTTTAAACCAGGACAATTTGCAAACCAACTCTCAAAAGCTTGAGAATGAGTAGCGCCAAGTTGTCCTGCAGATCCTGTAGGTCCTCTGAAAACAATTGGACACGAGAATTGACCGCCAGACATTATTCTTATTTTAGATGCATTATTAATTATTTGATCTATTCCAACCAATGCAAAATTAAATGTCATAAATTCTATGATAGGTCTGTTACCTGTCATTGTAGAACCAACGCCTATGCCTGAAAAACCTAATTCTGAAATTGGAGTGTCAATGACTCGTTTATCTCCAAATTCATCTAACATTCCCTTTGAAGCCTTATAGGCGCCATTGTATTCGGCAACTTCTTCTCCCATAAGATATACAGATTCATCAAGTCTCATTTCTTCTGACATAGCTTCAGCTATAGCTTCTCTAAACTGTACTGTTTTCATTGGTTATAATATTTGACAAATTTACGTCAAATCGAATTTACGACACTTTTAATTGTTATTTTTTTTGAAATAAATAATTATTTAAAGTTTGGATAATTTATTTAAGATGTTTTTTATAATTTGCTGGTAGAATTAAATGAAACTAATCCGTTTAGAAATAAAGGCACTTTCATATACTGAAACTCAAACAGGGGCCTATGCTATGCTTTTAAATGAAGTCGGTGGAGATAGAAAGCTCCCAATAATTATTGGAGGTTTTGAAGCTCAATCCATTGCTATTGCTCTTGATCAAGAAATTAAAACAAAAAGACCTCTTACACATGATTTATTTAAAAATTTATCCTCTGAATTTAAAATCTCATTACAACAAATAATTATTAACAAATTAGAAGATGGTGTTTTTCATTCTAATCTATTTTTTAAATTTAATAATTCTGAAAAAATTATTGATGCCAGAACCTCTGATGCTGTTGCTCTTGCAATTAGATTTGATGCTCCCATATTCACCTATGAATCGATTTTAAAAATTGCTGGATTTAACTCTGTTGAATCTGAAAAAAATAAAAATGATTCAGACAAGGATTGGTCTGAAAATTTAATTAATAAAAAACAATTCTCACTTGAAGATTTAAAAAATCTTCCTCCTTCAAAACTAAAATCTTTACTAAAAAGATTTGTTAAGTTAGAAAATTATGAAAAAGCTGCAATTATAAGGGATGAAATTCTAAAAAGAGAATCAAAATAATTTAGTGTTAATCTTTTTTTGAAAACTTTTTAATCTGTTTCAATTCAATTTGCAACTGTTGCATATTTTTGAATACTAATCAAAAGTTCAAATGCAACAATATTTAGATCTGTTAAAACATATAAAAGAAAGGGGAACTGCCAAAAACGATAGAACAGGTACTGGAACAAAAAGCGTTTTTGGTTATCAAATGCGGTTTGATCTTAATGACGGTTTTCCTTTGTTGACAACAAAAAAAATACATTTTAAATCAGTTGTATATGAACTTCTTTGGTTTTTAAAAGGAGATACTAACATAAAATATCTAACTGATAATGGAATCAGAATTTGGAATGAATGGGCAGATGATAAAGGAGATTTAGGCCCTATCTACGGAAAGCAATGGAGAAATTGGAATAATGAAGGGATTGATCAAATCAAATTAGCTATAGATACTTTGAAAAAAAATCCAGACAGTAGAAGAGTGCTTATTTCAGCTTGGAATCCATCAGTACTTCCAGATAGTAAATTAAACTTCACAGAAAATGTTGCTAATAATAAAGCTGCATTACCTCCCTGTCATGCATTTTTTCAATTTTACGTATCAAATGACAAACTATCTTGTCAGCTTTATCAAAGAAGTGCAGATGTTTTTTTAGGTGTGCCTTTCAATATTGCATCATATGCACTTTTAACAATGATGATAGCTAATGTATGCAACTATAAATTAGGAGAATTTATTCACACCTTTGGAGATGTTCATATTTATTTAAATCATATGGATCAAATAAATGAGCAGCTTACCAGAAAGCCTAAGCCATTACCAAAAATCACCATCAATTCTGAGATTACAAATATTTTTGATTATAAATACTCTGATTTTGACCTAATTGGATATGATCCACATCCACTTATCAAGGGTAAAGTTGCAGTTTAATTAATTATTTTTTTTGATTTAATATCGTGACCAAATTCTCAACGTCACTTTGATTATTATAAAAGTGAATGGAAAATCTTATAAATTCTCCTCTTAATGAAAAATAAACTTTATTTTTTATAAGAAGATCATAGATTTTTTTATTGTAAGGAATACTTAGTATTGAGCTATCTGATCCTTTTTTGTTTAAAAAAGGATTTAACTCCATCTGAACCAGTTGATTTTTTAATTTAAGAATCAGTCTTTTATTTTCTTTAACCAAGGATTTAAAATTTATGTCTTTTAGTTTTCTTATAGCAAAAAGAAGAGAATATGTTGATAAAATATCAAAATGTCCAACATAAACTTTATCATAGATAATTTCTTTAGTAGAATTAGTCCTTTCTAGAAAATTTTTTGAAAAGGCTAAAAAACCATTCCCAAAGCCAGCCAAAATCCATTTATATCCACTTGAAATAATTACATCAAATGGAGAATTTGAAAAATCAAAAAAATCTGTACCAAAATATTGCGAAGCATCTCCTATAATAATCAAATCTGGAAATTTATTTTTTAACTGATTCAAAAATTGAAAATTAATCTTATATCCAGTTATATATTGAACAATACTTAGAATAATAACTTCAATTTTATTATTCTTAATACTATCATAAATCAATTCTTCAATTTCATTAGAAAAATTCAATTTGAAGACAGTAAAACTTCTCTCCTCTATAGCGCTTATAATTGAGGGGTAATCTTCTGCAATTGTTAATACTTTTGCTCCATCCCATATTCTATCTAAAACTATTCTAATCCCAATGGAAAAATTCGGAACAAAAAAAGTATTGTTTTTATCGGAATTGATATAATCAGATATTGATTTTTGAATTGAATTGATTTTATCATTTGCATCAATTTTAAATTGATCTCCCGTATGTAAATATTCTAACTCAATTTTATTCCTGTAGTTAAATAATGATTTTGACATAAGTCCTACATATGCAGTATTAAAATATAAACTTGAATTTAAAATTGGAAAATCTTCTCGAATCATTAAAACTTTGTAATAAAGTGTAAATTTGTTTCATCAAAATTAATCCATTTATTTTTATATGATATTGGATAAATTTTTTGATATATTTTTTTTTAAAATTGATGATTACTATAATAGCGGCTGTTTCAGAAAATAATGCTTTAGGAAAAGATAATGGACTGATTTGGCATCTTCCAGAGGATTTAAAAAGATTTAAAAAACTAACAAATAATCATTGTATTATTATGGGTAGAAAAACTTTTGAATCTCTTCCAAAAATGCATCCATTACCAAACAGACATAATATTGTTATTACTCGTAATAAGGATTTCAAAATAGATGGTGTAACAACATGTCATTCAATTGAAGATGCTTTAAAAGTTTCAAGTTATGATAGTCAACCCTTCATAATTGGAGGTGGTGAAATATACAAGCTGGCAATGAAATTTACTAAAAAAATTGAATTAACTAAGATTTATAAAACATTTGACGCTGACACCTTTTTCCCTAAAATAGATGAAAATAAATGGGAATTAGTTGAAGAGAAATTTCATAAAAAAAATGATGTAAATAATTTTAATTTTTCATATTTAACCTATTTAAAAAAAAATAAATGAAAGCATATGTTTTCCCTGGGCAAGGTTCTCAATATCCAGGAATGGGAAAAGATCTTTATGATAGTTCTAAACTAGCAAAAGAACTTTTCCTTTCAGCTGATAAAATATTAGGGTTTAACATTTCTGAAATTATGTTCAATGGAAGTAAGGAGGATCTTAAAGAAACACAAATCACACAACCAGCAATTTATATTTATTCAGTTATTTTATCAAAAATAATTGGTAAAAAATTTAAACCCAAATATGTTGCAGGTCACTCTCTTGGTGAGTTATCTGCATTGACTGCTATTAAAACAATTAGTTATGAAGACGGTTTAAAACTTGTTTCAAAAAGAGCATTTGAAATGCAAAATGCATGTGAAAAAATTCCAGGTACTATGGCTGCTATTATAGGTATTGAAGATAAAATAGTAGAGCAAGTTTGTGATGAAATTAATGGGGAAGTTGTGACAGCTAATTATAATTGTCCAGGACAAATAGTTATCTCTGGTGAGATAAAAGCAGTACAAACAGCATGTGAAAAATTAAAACAACTGAATGCTAAAAGAGCTTTAATACTTCCTGTTGGAGGAGCTTTTCATTCTCCTTTGATGAAATCTGCAAAAAATGAATTTGCGAAAGAAATAGAATTAATTAAATTTAATCAACCCATATGCCCAATTTATCAAAATTATACTGCTAGTCCTGTCCTAAATCCAAATGATATTAAGAAAAACCTTATTCAGCAAATTACATCTCCTGTGAAATGGACTCAAACAATAAAAAACATATCTTCTGATGGAGTGAGTGAATTCATTGAAGTTGGGCCTGGAAAAGTTCTTCAAGGATTAATTAAAAAAATTCTACCAAATAAAAAATCTTACTCTGTAGAAATCTAAGGTTACTTAACAGATTTATAAACTTGTCCGTTTTTCATCACAAAAACGATATTTTGAAGTGCTGAAATATCATCCAATGGATTATTATCAGTAGCTATTATATCAGCATAGTAACCAGAGGCTATTTGGCCCAGTAAATCTTCTTTTTGAAGTATTTTAGCATTAGTGATTGTAGCAGATTGAATACATTCTTTTTCAGGCATTCCTGCTTCAACCATATAAATAAATTCTTTAGCATTTAAACCATGTGGAAAAACACCTGCATCTGTTCCAAAGGAAATTGGCACACCTCTTTTATATGCTTTTCCAAAAGTGCTTTGAATCTTGGGGCCAATCGCAAGCGCCTTTGGAACAATTATGTCGGGATAGTAACCTGGGATTTTTGCTTTTTCCTCAACTTGCTTACCAGCAGTTATGGTTGGAACCAGAAATGAATTTTTTTTCTTCATTAGATCCATTGTTCTCTCACTCATTAAAGTACCGTGTTCAATTGTTTTAACGCCGGCTAAAACGGCTCTGTACATCCCCTCATCCCCATGAGCATGAGCAGCAACATGCATTCCATAATCATTAGCAGTTTCAACAACAGCTTTGATTTCTTCAAAAGTAAACTGAGGATTTTGACCACTTTTTGCAACACTTAGAACTCCTCCAGTAGCAGTAATTTTTATACAATCTGCCCCATTTTTATAACGCTGCCTTACAGCTTTTTTTGCATCATCAACAGAATTGACAACTCCCTCTTTTGGTCCAGGATTACCCATCAACTTTCGACTAGATCCATTTGTTGGATCAGCATGACCACCAGTAGTTCCTAAAGATTTCTCAGAGGTATAGATTCTGGGACCTATAACATCTCCAGAGTTGATAGCATTTCTGAGTGAAACATTAACACCAGTCCCTCCTAAATCACGAACTGTTGTAAAACCAGCAAGTAAAGTTCGCTCAGCATACTTTACAGAGGAATATGCCCTGTCAGCTTCATTTTCAGTGTATTTTTTTAAATATCTCTTCGGATCAGTTTCACCCTCTAAGTGAACATGCATGTCTATGAGCCCAGGAAGAACATACTTTGATTTTAGGTCAATAATCTTGTCAGTTGGTATTTCTGAGGTTAAAAAACCTTTTTTAATTTCTATGATTTTTTCATTTTCAACAATGATTGTAGATTCGCTCATTAAAACTCCTTTCTTTGAATCAAAAATTTTACCACATTGAATATATGTTTGTTGAGCATAAGTAAAAAGACCCAAAAAAATAAATACGATAGATATTCTCATTTTATTTGTTTTTAAAAAATGACTTTATTGAACTACTAATATAATCAATTTGATTTTCATCTAACTCACTGTGCATGGGTAGAGAAATTACTTCATTAACCATTTTATTTGTCACCTTGAAATTATCCTCAATATAACTATCGTTGTGATATGCTTTTTGTTTATGAAGTGGAAGAGGGTAATAAATACCATATGGAATATTATCACCGCTGAGATGTTCTGCTAATTTATCTCGATCAGAATTAGTTACTCTTATAGTGTATTGATGATATACATGTGAAGATCTTGATATGTTGTGAAATGGAGTTATAATATTTTCATGGTTTTTTAAGGCATTATTATATTTATTCGCAGCATTTTGTCTTTTTTGATTATAAGAATCAAGATACTTTAATTTAACCTTTAAAATTGCAGCTTGTAGTGAATCTAACCTTGAATTGACCCCCAGCAAATCATGATAATATCTTTTGTACATTCCATGATTACTTATGGCTCTAATCCGATCAGCAATTTCATTGTTATCAGTAAAAATTGCACCACCGTCTCCATAAGCTCCAAGATTTTTTGAGGGAAAAAAAGAGGTTGTCCCAATATCCCCAATCGCACCTGCTTTCTTTTTCTCTCCATTTAAAAAAGTATAAGTAGATCCCATAGACTGGGCATTGTCCTCGATAATGAATAGTTTATTCTCTTTGGCAATATTAAGAATTTCATCCATATTTGAAATTTGACCAAAGAGATGTACTGGTATAATTACTTTTGTTTTTTTTGTCAATGCTTCTTTAACTTTATTTGGATCAATATTAAATGTCTTAGGATCAATATCAACTAGAATAGGTTTTAGCCCAAGAAGTAGTATAACTTCTATAGTTGCAGCAAAAGTAAAATCTGTTGTTATTATTTCTTCCCCAGGATTAAGCTCCAAACTCATCAAAGCTATTTGAAGAGCATCAGTTCCACTTCCACAAGCTATTGCATTATTTACTCCCAAATACTTTTCCAAGTCTCTTTCAAATTCCGTTACATCAGGACCTTTAATGAATTGAGTAGAATGTAAAACTTGATTTAAAGATTTTTGAATCTCCTGTTCAATTTCTTTATACTGACCCTTAAGGTCGACCATTTCAATTTTTTTCATGTCAGCAAAATTAAAAAAAGCATCTGCCTTTCGGTAATAAAAAACTATTTTTGAGAAAAATTGTTTTGCATTTCATATACAATCAGTTAATTGGTCTGACAAATTTAGTCCTCCCTCTTGTAGGAATATTTTCAAAAAAAATAAATGTTTTTATTAAGGGAAGAAAATCTGCAATAGAAAAAATCAAGAAAAGCTTTAATAGTGAAGACAAAATAATATGGATTCATTCTTCATCACTTGGTGAGTTTGAACAGGGAAGCCCTATAATTTACGAAATAAAAAAAACATTAAAAGAATATAAAATTTTAGTTACATTTTTTTCGCCATCAGGATATAATGCAAAAAAAAACTCTAAAGAAGTTGATCTAGTTACTTATCTACCCCTTGATTCACCAAAAAATGCAAGAAAATTTTTGGATGCTTTTTGTCCTAAATTAGTGATACTAATTAAATATGAATTTTGGCCAAATTATTTGATTGAGCTCAACAAAAGAAAAATAAATGTGATTTCTGTCTCAAGTATATTCAGACCCTCCCAATTTTTATTTAATAATATTTTTAAAAATTATCAAAAGATACTTTCTACAATAAGCCACTTTTTTGTTCAAAATGAGGAGTCAAAATCCCTTCTAAATTCAATTGGAATAAATCAAGTAACTATAAGTGGCGATACGAGATTTGATAGAGTATCTGAATTTATAAATCGTAATAATGAATTAGAATTAATTGATTCTTTCATAAAAAATAAATTTTGTTTTGTTGCTGGCAGTACTTGGAGTGAAGATTATAATCTTATGGATAAGCTTTTCACAAGCAAAAAAAATCAAAAAATTATCATTGCTCCCCATGATGTGTCAGCTAAATCATTAAAAGTGTTAGAGAAAAAAATTAAAAAACCCTTCACGAAATGGAGTTCTTACGATAAAATAATAGATTCTAATAAGAATGTATTAATCATTGACATCATTGGTGTTTTGACAAAAGTTTACAGTTACGCTTCTTTAGTATATGTTGGCGGTGGTATGGGTAGAAAAGGTCTGCATAATATTTTAGAGCCTGCAGTTTTTGGTGTCCCAATTATTATTGGTAAAAATTATTCAAAATTTAAAGAAGCTTCTGACTTGGTAAAAAAAAGAGGTGTTTTTAAAGTAGAATCAAACAATAATTTTATGATGAAATACAAAGAACTTTTTGAAAATAAAATCGCTAGACAAAAAGCTGGAAAAACTAATCATGATTACGTTAAAGATCATACAGGTGCATCAAAAATAATAAAAGAATATATAATTAAGGTATTATCTAATTAGTTATAATAATAACTATATTTACCATCCGATGAGAAATAGTATATTAGTAATATTACTTTCAATAACATTTAGTTATAGCCAGGTAACTACTCTTGAAAGGCTTCGAGAATTAAATGAAAACCCACCAATTAATGTAATTTTATTAATCGGAGATGGAATGGGCCTCTCTCAAATATCTGCTGGCATGTATGCTGATAAAAATTCAACTGCTCTTGAAAAATTCAATGTTATTGGTCTACAAAAGACTCATTCAGCTAATGCTCTTGTAACAGACTCTGCAGCTAGCGGAACTGCAATGGCATGTGGTCAAAAAACCTATAATGGTGCTGTTGGAGTCAATATGGCCAGGCAACCTTTAGAATCTATTCTAGAGATATGTAAATCTAAAAATTATTTAGCTGGTTTAATTTCAACCTCTAGTATTGTTCATGCTACTCCAGCCTCCTTCTACGCTAACGTTATCTCAAGAAAAGAATATGAGGATATTGCTCTTCAATTAAGTGAACATGAAGTTGATTATTTTATTGGTGGTGGTAAAAAGCATTTTGATAAAAGAGAAGATAAACGGGACCTTATAAGTGAAATGGAAGATAAAAACTATGAAATTGTTTCTACTTTTTCAAGATTTAAGAAATCCCAATCAAATAAAGTTGGATATTTCACATATGTTGATGAGCCTCCAAGAGCACTTGATCTAAGAAAACCTTCCTTAGGAGATCTTTTATCCTCAACCCTTGAGAAAATGGATAGTAGAAATCAACCTTTCTTTCTGATGGTAGAAGGCTCTCAAATTGACTGGGGTGGTCATGGAAATGATACAGATTATATTGTTTCAGAGTTTGAAGATTTTGATGGTGCCATTGATGTAGCTTTTGAGTTTGCAAAAAAAGATCAAAATACTTTAGTCATAGTAACTGCAGATCATGAAACCGGTGGAATGGGTATAAACAAGGGGAGTATAAGAACTTTTAAATTTGAAGCTCAGTATACAACACTGGGACATACAGCCACTATGGTACCTGTTTTTAGTTATGGTCCATCCTCTGAAAAATTCTCAGGTATCTATGACAATACAGAGATCTTCCAAAAGATGGTTGAATCAATAGATGGTCCCTAGGATTTATTTTGTTCTAAGCTGAGCAACAATATTTTTCTGGAAAGCTCCATCATCTTCGAGAATCTTATAAAAATCCTCAATATATTCAACAACAGATGAGTACTCTGACTCCAGTTCAAAATGATCTTGGTAGCTTTCAATTATTTCAAAAACCCTACTCTTTTTTGATATAAATTCATCTCTTACTTGATCGATAATAGTTTGGGCTCTTTTAAATCCTCTATATTTTCTCTCACGAACAGAAGAAATACCAAGAGTCTCATTGGCAACTGCATAACTTGCATTTACCAATCCAGACATATCAAAATCGTATGGCAGAGGCATAATTTTTTTGTCTACAAACAATAACTTACCATTGTGTTGATATGCTACAGAAAAATCTGTGTTTCCAATCATATATTGGAAAAAAGTATTTCTAACAGATGTTGTGGCATCCATAGCTAATGGATGAGTATATCTTTCAAAAACTTTTCCGTCAAAACGCTTTGCGACTTTTTTATCATCTTCAATTAAAAATCCCTTTAATTGATAAACTTTTGTCTTTTTCCCCTTTGGTTCTTCAAACTCAATATCCAATTCTCTTGTTTTAAAATGATAGGGAGAAAAAACTTCATAAAACTTATACCCTAAAAGTTCTTGGATAACATTATCATTTTTTTCTTTCTGTTGAAGACATGGTAATACAAGTTTCAATGTTTTATTTTCAGAAAATAAAGTACCCTCTCTATTAGCCTTTTTTATTTTCATTTTAATTGGAGGAAAATAACATTTAGCTCTTCTAAAGTTTCCTCTGGCTCTTAAATTTACTTCAAAAGTTTTCCATGATGATCCATCCATGTATGAAAGATCAGTGGTAATGTAAGTTGAATCATTTGTTTTCTTATTCATTTCTTTGTTTGAATAGTTAATTTTTACTTTTAAAGGATTCTGATCATCAAACAAAGAATTAGTGCTTTCTGCGTTCTGAGCATAAATTTGAAAGGAGAAAATAAAACTCAGAATAAAAAATACTTGTTTTTTCATAATATAGTTAATAGATTTAAAGCTAATTTAATAAAAAAATATTGTGATACGATATCTTTCAATAATCAATCATAGGACACTGATAACCCTTGTGCTGTCATTTGCCTTACCTTTTTTCGCCTATAAATTTAGAATAGTCTATAATATTGACTTAACACTTATAAGTATTGCAATAATTTTCCCCTTAGTTTTTGCTATACGAGGTGCTTTTAGAAGAAGAGAAAAAGCATTAGAGCATTTAAGCCTATATAGAGGGGCATTAAGAACTATAGAATATTTTTTTGTGAATAGTGCTAATTTGAGTGATGAAGCTAAAGAAAAGTCTAAAAAATTATTAATCGATCTAGGTGATTCTTTTTTAGATCATCTCTCTCAATCTGACACAAATACGAAAGATGTTGATGAAAAAACCGAAGCAATTTTTGCTTTTGTTAGAGAAAATGAGGAAAGTATTCAGGGGGGGGCAAGACAAAAAATATTCAGATTCATCAGAGACGTTCACATTGCTCAGGAAAATTTACTTGCCATTCATACTCACAGAACGCCTATAAGTCTTAAGGCCTATTGTTTAATTTTTATTTATCTCTTCCCTGTTATCTATACACCAGCAGTAGTAAACAAGATAGGATTAGATGAAGTGGGGTCCGAACCATTGACATACTTTATTGTGATGCTTAGTGAGTTTATATTAATTTCTTTATATAACATTCAGGATCAAATGGAATATCCATTTGATAAAGATGGATTAGATGATATAAAGCTGGATGAATTTAAGATAAAAAGAGGCAACTAATTTCTTAATACTAAAAACTTTATTGATTGAAAAATTTTTATCCTTTTAAAGGTAAGAATTACAATCTATTAGTGCGGGTGGAGGGACTCGAACCCACACGCCGTGAAGCACTAGATCCTAAATCTAGCGTGTCTACCAATTTCACCACACCCGCTTTTAATTTGCCGGTAAATATAGTCAAGTTTTGATAAAATTAATCTAGAGTCAACAAAAGAAACAAGGTTTTGTTAATTTTGGAATAAAATTCCTTAGATATGATAATTGAAAAAAAAGAGTATTTAGATGAATTGCTTGAGTTTTTAAAAATCCCCTCTATAAGTGCAGATCCTAAATACAAAAATGATGTAAAAAAAGCAGCTGATTGGATTGCTAAAAAACTTTTAGAGGCAGGATGCGAAAAAGTTAAAATTGAGAAAACAAAGGGACACCCCATTGTTTATGGAGAAAATATTATTTCAAAAGAATTACCAACGATATTAGTATATGGTCACTATGATGTTCAGCCTCCTGATCCTATTGATTTGTGGGAAAGTCCTCCTTTTGAACCGATAATAAAAAAAACAAAAATTCATCCTGACGGAGCGATTTTTGCTAGAGGATCATGCGATGATAAAGGACAGTCTTATATGCATGTTAAAGCGTTTCAAATTCTGAAATCATCTGGTAAGCTAAAATGTAATGTTAAATTTATATTCGAAGGTGAAGAAGAAGTTGGAAGTGAAAATTTGGAGAATTATGTAAATGAGTTTAAGGGAAAGCTAAAATCTGATATAATAATAATATCTGATACAGGAATTGGAAGCCTAGAAAAACCAAAAATTACTATTGGTTTAAGAGGATTAAGTTATATGGAAATTGCTGTCCTAGGGCCAAATAGAGATCTACATTCAGGACTATATGGGGGTAGCGTGGCTAATCCCATAAATGTTTTAAATAAAATTATTGCATCACTTCATAATGAAGAAAATAAAATTACAATTCCAGGTTTTTATGAAGATGTAGTTGAGCTCTCAAAAAAAGATAGAGAAAAAATTATTTTTTCAGAATTGGATGAAAAGAACTTCAGAAAATCACTTGACATAAATTCTACTGACGGTGAATTAGAATATAATACAGAAGAAAGAAGATCTATTCGTCCTACATTAGATGTGAATGGAATATGGGGTGGATACATGGGGGAAGGTTCTAAAACTGTTATTCCTAGTAGCGCTCATGCAAAAATATCAATGCGACTTGTGCCAAATCAAAAATGGGAAAAAATTAGTTTATTATTTAAAAAACATATTGAAAAGATCTCACCAAAACATGTCAAAATAAATGTAAAAACTCATCATGGCGGAGAGCCGTATCTGATGCCAATAAATAATTTAGGATATTTAGCAGCTGAAAAGGCATATAAAGAAAGTTTTGGAATCAAACCTGAGCCTAAAAGAGATGGTGGAAGTATACCTATTGTCCCAATGTTTGAAAAAATTCTTGGGTCCAAAACAGTTTTGATGGGCTTTGGATTTGATAGTGATGCAATACATTCCCCCAATGAACACTTTGGTGTCAAAAACTTTTATAAAGGGATAGAAACGATTATTCTATTTTATAAGAATTTTTCAGAAAAAAGTTAACGGTAAATTGTTTAATCTATAATTTAAATAAATCTGAAGCAATTTTATCGGATATAAATTTACCATTAGCAGTAATTTTAATAGCATCTCCATCAATACATAACATTTTTGAATCTATGAAAATATCTATCTGCTTCATGAAATATTTTAAATATTTACTCCCAAATATTTTTTCAATCTTTCGCAAAGAAACTCCTGAAGAGGTTCTAAGTCCTAACATAATATATTCATTATAAGATTCTGATATTGTTAAATTTTCTTCGCCAAAACAAAGTTTTTCTTCTTTAATTGATTTCATGTAAAGATTTATATTTGATGCATTCCAACTTCTCTTGAAATGACCATCAAAGCTATGAGCTGATGGTCCTATTCCTAAATATGGTTTTCTAAGCCAGTAGTTACAATTATTAACTGATTGGAAATCTGACTTAGCAAAATTAGAAATCTCATAGTGCAAATAATTTTTATCTTCTAAAATTGAAATCATTTTATCAAATTGTTTTTTAATCAATTCATCAATTGGCATTTTAATTTTATTATTTTTTACTTTATGATCAAGAACTGTTTTTGGCTCAACAGTCAATGCGTAACATGAAAAATGTTTTGGATCAAACTCCAACGCTTTTTTAATATTGGACAAGAAATCTTTAAGGCTACTTTTTGGGATTCCATAAATTAAATCTACAGAATAATTTTCAAAGATTTCTGAAACAATTTCTATAGCCTTCAAAGACTGATTTGATGTGTGGTTTCTATTCATCAATAGAAGATCTTTCTCTAAAAAAGATTGAATACCAAGACTTAATCGGTTTATTCCAGTTTTTTTTAAACCTTTAATATATTCCATTGAAACATCATCTGGATTTAATTCTAAAGTCATCTCTGCATTTTTTGAAATAATAAATTTCTCTTTTACTTTTGAGATTATAGAATCTATCTCCTTTAGGCTGAGTATGGATGGAGATCCTCCACCAAAATACACACTTTCTAAAGTATCTTTTCTCAACTCATTATATCGTAAATCAATCTCTTTTTTTAAAAAGAAAATTAGATCTTCTTTATTCTTCATTTTGGTAGAAAAATAAAAGTTGCAATAATGGCAAGCTTTTTTGCAAAAAGGAAAATGTATATAAATTCCAGCCATGAAATTATTCTAGATTAAATAATAAAAAATTTATACTTTTTTAATTTTATGGGGATTTTGAGTGAGAAATGATTTCCATCCAGAAAATTTTTCCCCTGAGTCTAAATTATCCCTATTAAAAAAATGACAAACAGCAGCAGCTAAACCATCGGTTGCATCTAAATTTTTTGGCAGTGTTTTAATTTGTAAGAGATTTTGAAGCATTTTTGCTACTTGCTCCTTGCTGGCATTTCCATTTCCTGTAATAGCCATTTTTATCTTTCTTGGAGAGTACTCGATGATTGGAATTTCTCTTGAAAGTCCTGCAGCCATTGCAACTCCTTGGGCCCTTCCTAACTTAAGCATTGATTGAACATTCTTTCCAAAGAAAGGTGCTTCAATTGCAATTTCATCTGGTTTAAATTGTTCAATCAAATCTAGAGTTCTTGAAAATATTAGTTTGAGTTTAATATAGTGATCCTTGTACTTTTGCATTTTCAATTCATTAAGTTGAAGTAAAGTTATTTTTGAACCCACTATCTTAATTAAGCCAAACCCCATTATTGTTGTTCCTGGATCTATTCCTAAAATAATTTTTTCCCCAGTTATCATTTAGAAGCTGACGCAATTATTTGAATAGGTAAAGTAAATTTTGTTTCAACTAAAGTACCAACATTAGTTTTTGTAGCAGGTAATGCCTGCGGAAGAGAAATAACTGCATCACTTAGTAAATTCTCAATATCAGGCAAAAATTCAATTATATTTTTAATGTTTTGAAGTTCAGACAAACTAAAAAAACCTTCTTTATCGATTTTAATAATGAGAAGAATTTCTTCATCTATGTCACCATTTGCTGCCAAATTTGAGGAAGAAACATATTCAGTAATATAAGATGACAGAATATCAGACATACAATCAACTTGAGCATCTAAGGATAGAGCCTCACATTCGGGATAAGTTGGAGGCTGATCATCTTTTGACCATTTTGATGCTGACTCAATTTTCTTTTCAGAGACCTCAGTAGACTCAAAAAAATCACATGAAATAATTAATGGGAGCAGAGTAGCTAAAATTAAATTTTTTAAATTTTTCATGAAATCCAAACTTATTAGTATTTAATAAAATTACAACTTTTAAGAAAAATCTTATTAAAGATCTCTAATTTTATGGGATAAATTCATTATTGTTTGGATTTCTTACTTATTATTATTGGTCTTATTTTCATTATTCTTGGAATAATTGGAAGTTTTTTACCCGTAATACCTGGGCCAATTACTGGTTGGATTGGATTATTAATTCTTCATCAAACCTCTTTTGAATTAAATGGAAATTTATTTTTAATAATAACCTTAATTATTTCAATTTTAGTTTTTTTAATTGATTATATAATACCTGCATTGGGAGCAAAAAAGTTTGGAGGAACAAAATGGGGAATGTGGGGCTCCACCATTGGACTTATAATTGGACTTTTATTTTTAGGCCCACTTGGTGTTTTAATTGGTGCTTTTCTTGGAGCCTTTTTGGGGGAATTAATTGTTAATCCAAAAAAATCAGAACATGCTTTAAAAGCTGCCTTTGGAGCTTTTATTGGTTTTCTTTCTGGGGCTTTTTTAAAATTTTCAGTGTCATTAGTATTCCTATATTATTATTTTAAAATTGTTTTCAGCAATTTAGATCAAATAACATGATTTTGATTTGATAAAATATACCGGAATATTGGCTTTAATAATTGCGTTAGTAATTTTTTTTTAATTTTGATCAGTATGGAATTATTTTTAATTACATTTTTTCTTGTAGGAATTGCATTTGCAGGAATCTCAATTAAAATCTGGGGGAAAAAAAATGGTGAGTTCTCAGGAACTTGCGCAAGTCAGAGTCCTTTCTTAAAAAATAAAAATGAAACATGTTCATTTTGTGGCAAATTACCCTCTGAGCAAAATTGTCCAGAACAAAATCATCAGCTTAATTGAAAAATTATAATTAATTGCCTTCATGAAAAATTTAAAAGAAATTATTCAAGGGGCTAAAAGAAAAGATCAGAAGGCGTTTAAAATTTTATTTGATATGCACTGGGATTATCTTTATGGTTTTATGTTAAAGACAATTCAAAATGATGAAATTACTGAAGATATTGCAGTTAAAACTTTCGCAAAAGCATTTGATAAGATTCATTCTTATGATTCTAAATATAACTTTAAAACTTGGCTTTTGACCATTTCAAAAAATTTATATAAGGATTTCTTAAGAACTGAGAATAAAATTTCTAAAATAGAAACTAGCCCTTTATATTTAAAAAATAAAAATTATCCTACTTCGCTTTCACCTGAAGAAATAATCATAAATTCTCAGAAATTAGAATTTCTTTTAGATTCAATGAGAACAATGAAAGATGAATATAGAAAAATTTTAAGGCTTCGTTTTTTTGAGGATCTATCCTACAAAGAAATAAGTAAAAAATTAAATCAACCTCTAAACACAGTAAAAGTTAAGATCTTAAGAGCTAAAAATCTTTTGAACACCAAGATAAATGCTGAAAATCAATATTAAAAAACTTGGGCCAGGATTATTATTTGCTGGAGCTGCTATTGGAGTTTCTCATTTAGTTCAGTCTACTAGAGCGGGAGCTGATTATGGATGGGGTCTCTTGTGGGCACTTCTTTTTGTTAATCTTTTTAAGTATCCTTTTTTTCAATACGGTCCAAGATATGCTTTGGCAACTGGAGAGAGTCTTTTAGACGGTTATTATAAGCTTGGAAAGGGATATTTATGGTTTTATTTTTTCTTAAATATAGCTACAATGTTTACTATACAGACAGCTGTAACAATTGTAACAGCAGGTCTAGCTTCAAATCTTTTTGGACTTTCATCAAATATGGTGTTTTGGAGTATTTTTATAACGTTTACATGTTACTTTATTTTATTAATAGGAAAATATAGATTACTTGATAAGGTGATAAAACTTATTATTATAGTTTTGTCAATAAGTACAATTTTAGCTGTCTCCATAGCTTTTTTTAAAACTCCTGATGTAATTAATTTGAACCAAACTTTTCCTGAGGGAACTGGGCTTATATTTTTAGTTGCTTTTATGGGATGGATGCCTGCACCTCTTGACATTTCAATTTGGCATTCAATTTGGGCAATTGAAAAGAAAAAAGAATTAAAAAAACAATTTAAAATAAATGAGGGAATGTTTGATTTTAATGTGGGCTATCTCACCACTGTCATACTTGGAATTTGTTTTATTGGCCTAGGGGCTCTTGTAATGTTTGGCTCTGGTATAGAATTTTCAAATCAGGGAAATATCTTTGCTGAGCAACTAATTGCCCTTTATACCTCAAGTCTTGGTAAAGCTTCTTATTTTATTATTTCAATTGCTGCTTTTACAACAATGCTAAGTACAACTATAACAACATTAGATGCTTCTCCAAGAGCAATGTCTAAAACTATTCAACTATTATTTAATCAAGATGAAAAGAACTTTTACTTTTTATTTATATCTATTTTGGCTGCCGGGACCTGTCTTATTTTTATTTTTTTACTATCAGAAATGGGATTACTAGTTCAAATTGCAACTGTGTTATCATTTATAACCGCTCCCTTTTATGCAATTTTAAACTATAAACTTGTAATAAGTAAGCACATGCCTAAATCACATCATCCTAAAATAGGGATGAAATTATTAAGTGTTCTAGGAATTTCTTTTTTAATTGGATTTACTTTAATTTATCTTTTGAGTCTGTAGGTCAACTTTGTATCTTTGATATTTTAAATATAAAATCATAGAGAAAGATACTACCCATAAAAAGCCTGAGTGGCTAAGAGTTAAATTACCTACAGGTAAAAACTATTCTGACCTTAGAAAGCTTGTAGATAAATATAAGCTCAATACAATATGTTCATCAGGCAGTTGTCCAAATATGGGTGAATGTTGGGGAGAGGGAACAGCAACGTTTATGATCCTTGGCAACACTTGTACAAGATCATGTGGTTTTTGTAACGTGAAAACAGGAAGACCAGATGAAATAGATTGGAAAGAGCCGATTAAAGTTGCAAAATCGATCCAAATTATGGGTATAAAGCATGCAGTTGTTACATCAGTTGACAGAGATGATTTAAAAGATAATGGTTCAATTTTATGGCGAGAAACTATTATTGCTATTAGAAGGTTAAATCCAGATACCACTCTTGAGACTCTTATCCCTGACTTTAAAGGAGATGAGACTAGTCTAGATAGAATCATTGAAGTTGAACCTGAAGTAATTTCTCATAACTTGGAAACTGTGAGAAGGCTTACTAAAGAAGTTAGGGTCCAAGCAAAATATGATAGAAGCTTAAATGTATTGAAATATCTTAAAGACAAGGGAGTAAGAAGAACTAAATCTGGAATAATGTTAGGTTTAGGAGAAAAAAAAGAAGAAGTAATTGAATCATTGGAGGATTTAATTGAAGTTGGTGTGGATGTTTTAACTATTGGACAATATCTTCAACCTTCAAAAAAACATTTATCAGTAAAATCATTTATTGAACCAGAAGTTTTTGATGAATACAAAAAAATTGGTGAAGATCTTGGTTTTAGACATGTGGAAAGTGGCCCTCTTGTTCGTTCATCATATAAAGCTCAAAAACATATTACTTAAAAAATAATCTATCGTTCAATGAAGCGCTAAATTCATTAGCCTCGTTTTCTTCTAAAAAATCAAGATAAACTTTTATATAAAAAATCTGCTGGGATTTTAATTTTGGTGATAATTTTCCAAAATCTTTTTCCGTAGTTAAAATAATTTTATTTTTTGCTTTTTGCTTTATAAATTCTATATCATTATTAGAATAATTGTGGTGGTCTGAAAATCTAAGATGCTCAAAACTATAATTGCTTGATTTTAAGTGATTATTAATACCTGATGGATCAGCAATGCCAGTAACTAGAATGAATGGCTTTTCAAATAAAATTTTTTTGGATTTCTTTTTGTTATAATTAAATAAATAATTTGAATAATTCAGAGTTGTAAAAAAAATCTTTCCATTATGAAAAACTTTAATTTTATTTAAAAAATTATTTTTTTCATCCAATTTTAAACCTTTAGGAGTTGAAGTAATTAGAATAACATCAGCGCGATTTATTTCTTTTCTCGGTTCTCTTAACATTCCCACAGGAAATAAATTATCAGAAAAAAACGGTTTATGGTAAGACGAAGTAACAATTAAAAAGTCACTTTGAACCCATCGATGCTGCATTATATCATCAAAAATGATGAGGTTAATTTCAGGAAGTTTTGTTTTTATTTTTTCAACTCCAACCTTCCTGTTTTCAGATACAGTAACTTTAATCTCTGGGTGATTGTATAAAAACTGGAAAGGTTCATCTCCAATTTCACTAGGCATAGATTTTTCCCCAGCGATTATAAATCCTTTTGATGATCTCCCATATCCTCTACTTAATGTGGCTAGTTTATGTTTGTGTTTTAAATTTGAAATCAAATACTCTACAAGAATTGATTTACCAGTGCCACCCATAGACAAATTACCTACTCCAATGCTTAATATGTCAAATTTTTTGGAGACAAAAATTCCATGATCAAAAAAAAGATTTCTGATGAAAATTATTATACCATATAAAAGAGCAATAGGGAAAAGAAGAAAGCGAAGATTTTTCATCACCTGAAAGATAGTATTATATTTGTATATCAACAGATTTTTAATGAAAATCCAAGAAGTAATTAAAATTCTTGAAGAATGGGCTCCATCGGCATATGCTGAAGAATATGATAATGTAGGACTTATAGTTGGTGATGACCAAAAACAATGCGCCGGAATACTTGTGACAATCGATTCGCTAGAAGATGTAGTTGATGAAGCTATCACTAAAAAATACAATTTGATAGTAAGTTTTCATCCCATAATCTTTTCTGGAATAAAAAAACTTACTGGAGAAAATTATGTTCAAAAAACCATAATAAAGGCTATTAAAAATGATATCGCCATATACGCTATTCATACTGCTCTAGATAAACATCGCTATGGAGTTAATTATAAAATATCAGAGATAATCGGCCTAAATAAAACTCAAATACTTATACCTGAAAAAAACACATTAAAAAAATTAATCACATATATTCCAGAAAATAACGCCGAGGCACTTATAAAAAAACTTCATGGTGTTGGTGGGGGTAAAATTGGAAATTATGAAGATTGTAGTTTTAAAATTGATGGCATTGGAACTTATAAAGGAAATGAAATTTCTAATCCATACATTGGAAAAAAATCGAAAAAACAAAATATCAATGAAGTTCAGGTTAACATGTTGTTTCCTAAACATTTGCAAAATAAAATTTTGGAAACACTATTTACTTATCATCCATATGAAGAAATTTCTTTTGAAATAATTAATATGGAAAATTATAATCAGGATATTGGATTCGGAATGATTGGGTTTTTAGAGAAACCGCTAACTGAAAATGATTTTATAAAGAAGATCAAATCAAAAATGAACATTTCATTTGTAAAACATAGCCGTTTTATAAATAAAAAAATTCATAAAGTTGCTGTGTTAGGAGGGTCAGGAAGTTTTGCAATAATGCCTTCAATCAAACAATCTGCAGATGCTTTAATTACTTCAGATTTAAAGTATCATGATTTTTTTAAAGCAGAAAAAAAAATACTACTACTAGATATTGGGCATTATGAAAGTGAACAATACACAAAAATTTTGATTATGGAATATCTTAATAAAAAAATTCCTAATTTTGGGGTCGCTTTAGCTGAAACCACAACTAACCCAGTAAAATATAAATGAAATGGCAAAACAAATTAACTCTACAGTAGAAGAAAAACTCAGAGCATTGTATGATTTACAACTTATTGATTCCAGAGTTGACCAGATAAAAAATGTAAGAGGCGAATTACCTTTAGAAGTAAGTGATTTAGAAAATGAAATAAATGGACTAGAAGAAAAGTTAACTAATTTTGATAATGAAATTAGTGATTATGAATTTCAATCAAAAGAACAAAAAAATCTAATTGAAGTAGCAAAAGAAAACCATAAAAAATATGAAGAAAACCTTAAAAAGGTTAGAAATAATAGAGAATATAATTCTATTGTGAAAGAACAAGAATTTCAGGAATTAGAAATTCAACTGGCTGAAAAAAGAATAAAAGAATTTGCCGCAAAAAAGGAAGAGAAAAAAGAGGTAATTGATCAATTGAAGCAGAAACTCAAGGAAAGAAAAAATCATCTTTCAGCAAAAAAATCTGAACTAGATGAAATACTAAAAGAAACAGAAAAAGAAGAAAAATTATTATCAAAAAAATCTTCTGAATTTGAGACTAAAATAGATAGTTCATTGTTTTCTGAATATAAAAAAATTAGAGGAAATGTAAAAAATGGTCTTGCAATAGTAGCCATAGAAAGAGGTGCTGCTGGAGGTTCATACTTTACTATCCCACCTCAAATGCAAATGGAAATTGCATCTAGGCAGAAAATCATAACAGATGAGCACAGTGGAAGGATATTAGTTGACTCTGAACTTGCAGATGAGGAAAAAGAAAAAATGAGTAAATTTTTTAAAAGCAAAAAATAATTCTAGATAAATTTTTTTCTTCAAAAATAAGTTTTTCAATAAAATAATTTTAAAAGCAATAGGTTTAATATATCTATTGCTTTTTTACTTTTGATTTAAATAATTTCAATTATGAAAAAAAATCCCATTGATATTTTTAGTGATTGGGCTCTTTCAGGAAAAGATGAGGGAATGGAAAAAAATCATTCTAAATCTGTTGATGATATGCTCAAATTTTCTTTGATAAAACTTAAAAACTTTTCTTTCATTGATGCAGGATGTGGAAACGGATGGGTTGTCAGAAAAGTTTCTAAATACAAAGAATGTGAGAATGCAATTGGAGTTGATGGATCCTCAAAAATGATAAATAAAGCTATTTCACTCGATAAAAAAAATCGTTATTACTGCTCTAATCTTTTAGATTGGATGCCCAAAAAACCCGCTGATTTAGTTCATTCAATGGAAGTATTTTACTATTTTAAAAAACCGAAAAAAATAATTGAACATATATATAAAAATTGGATTAAAATTAGAGGAAGACTAATCATGGGTATTGATTTTTACTATGAAAATGAAATTTCGCATGGATGGCCTGATGAAACGAATGTAAATACAATGATTTTATTGAAAGAGAAAGATTGGATAGATATTTTTAAGGATGTTGGGTTTTCAAATGTAATAAAATGGAGATCTGGTAAAAAAAAGAATTGGGCTGGTACACTAATTATAACAGGTATTAAAAATTAAGGAAAATGAGAATTCTTATTATTGGTGGAGAGGGAACAATTGGAAAGAAAGTAGTTTCTTTCTTGTCTAAAAATCATAGCATTATTACAGCAGGTAGGATAAATGGTGAAATCAGTCTAGATCTTTCAAACAAGAATTCAATCAAACAATTATTTGAAAATAACATAAAATTCGATGCAGTAATTTCTATAGCAGGGCAAGTTATATGGGCTCCATTTGAAGATCTATCTCAAGATGAGTTTTATGTTGGAATAAAAAATAAAATGATGGGACAAGTATCTCTTGTTCAAATAGCTCAAAATTATATTTCACCTGGAGGGTCAATTACCCTAACTACAGGTATTCTTGCAGATAAACCAGTGAAAATGACAACAGGAGCAGCTCTAGTAAACGGAGGTATTCATAGTTTTGTAAAAGCAGCTGCTCTAGAAATTAAAAATAATATAAGAGTGAATGTTATCTCGCCAGGATTAGTTGAAGATTCAGAGGAAAAATATGGTCATCTTTTTCCAGGTTACAATGTCATTCCAATGAAAAAATTAGCTGAAACCTATTCGAAAATTTTAGAAGGTGATCAAAATGGTCAAATTATAAGATTATATGATTGAAATTTTAAACATAAAAAAATTATTACTGATTTCTTTATATTTATTTACATCAAATATTTTTTCCCAATTTTCTGTTGAAAAAATAACATTTAAAAGTGCTAACCCCTTTTCATTTAATGATATAATATCAGACCTTAAAAATCAAGATGAACAAGAAGTTTATGGAACTCTTATAATGCCTGATTTAGTCAAATCAGAAAAGATCCCTCTTGTAATTGGTGTCGCAGGTAGTTATGGATGGGCTGAACATCATTTTCAATACCTGAAAATGTTCAGAGAAATGGGGATTGCAACTTTTGAATTAAATAGTTTTAAAAGTAGAAACATAGCTTCAACGGTAGGTACCCAAAATGAGATCACAATGGCAGCTATGATTTTAGACGCATACAGAGCCTTAGAAGTTTTATCTAATCATCCAAAAATTGATAAAGAAAAAATATCTATTGTTGGTTGGAGTCTTGGAGGAGGAGTTACACTTTTTTCAGGATGGTTACCAGTTAAAAATGCAATTAACAAATCAATTAGTTTTGCTTCTCATCTAGCCTTTTATCCTCCATGTTTTATAGATCCAGAAAACAGAAATTTTACTAAATCGCCCATACAAATTATCATTGGAGAATTAGATAACTGGACCCCATCAAAGCCTTGTGAGGACTTGGCCAACAAACTCAGACCTGAAGCTAATATTAATGTTGCAATATTTGAAAATTCATATCACTCATTTGATACTGATTCTAAAGTGCATAAAAAAGAGGATGCATATAACTTTAGTGAATGTATGTTTAAATTAACAAGTGAGGGTCATGTTTTAATGAATTATATTAATGTTCCTATGTCCAATGCATTTCTTCAAAAAATAGGATTTTCTTTTTGTGTAACAAGGGGTGTTTATTCTGGAGGAAATCCTGAGGCAAGAAAAAAATCATTCTCCCTAGCAAAAAGTTTTATAAAAAAAACTCTTATTAAATAAAACTAATTCTTTAAAGCCTCCAGTCTTTTCAGTAAAGGTGGGTGTGAATAGTGGATGAAAACATAAAGCGGATGAGGATATAAATTAGTCAAATTATCAACAGATAATTTTTTTAATGCTAACTCCAGTGATGATCCTTTATATGTTTTTTTAGCATATGCATCAGCTTCAAATTCATTCTTCCTACTAAGAATGTTCATAAATACTCCTATAATAGTTCCTATGGGACTATAAAGTACACCAAATCCAACTAAACCTAAATGGAAAACTATTTTATCAGATCCTAGAGCTCTTGATATATTCTCTTCATATAAACACAATTCAAATAAAAAACACATTAATCCTAATTGAATTATAGACAAAATCAAAGATGTCAAAATATGCTTTTTTTTGTAATGCCCTACCTCATGAGCCAAAACAGCTACCAACTCATCTTCTGAATGATTCTCTATCAAGGTGTCGTATAAAGCTATAGTTTTTCTTGAACCAAGTCCACTGAAAAAAGCATTTGCTTTTGAAGATCTTTTAGATCCATCAATTATATATATTTTACTTAAAGAATATCCTATCTTTTTTGAATAGGTCTCAATTTTATCTCTGAGAGATCCTGTCTCTAAGGGTTTTAGCTTATTAAAAATTGGAACAATCAATTCAGCATAAAACATATTGGTCAATACCAAAAATATTGACATTCCAATCCATAGCCATAACCAAAAGCCATTATCAAGATTAGAAAAAAGATAAATTGTTCCAGCTAAAAGACCTCCGCCAATTATTATAGACAATATATATTTTTTGATTTTATCTAGAATAAAAGTTTTTAAAGTGGTTTTATTAAAACCATATTTTTCCTCAATGATGAAAGTATAGTAATAATCAAAAGGAAGTTTAATTAAATCACTTAAAATCATGAGTGTTAGAAAAAATAAACCTGATTGGATAAACAATCCATCATATCTTTCTGAAATAAAAGAGTCAATAAATCCATACCCTTTAAACCAAAGCAACAATATGACAAGAATCATACTCAATGAATTTGAAATAAATGAAATTTTACCTCTTTCGATTGAATATTTGCGTGCCTTTTCATATTTATCTTTGTTATAAAATTTTTTCATTTCTTTCGGAATAGACGAATTCCAATTTTTATCATTAATGTATTCCAGAATTGTCGAAAAAAAATAATTGAATAATACAAGAAAAATGATAAGCAATAGCCAATTTTCTGGTGTCATAATGTTTTAATTAAATATATTTGATCAAAACTAATATGAAAAATTTCTTTTTAACTCTTTTTTTAAGTTTTATTTGTTTTTTTGGCGGACTTGCTCAAGAATTAATAATTGGTAAAGAAAGAGTTAGCCCAGGGATCAAATTCATTTTTGAGGGGGCAATCAAAGATGTTATCTTTCCGAATTCTATAAACTTAAGCCAAGAGCTAACAAATGTTCATATAGAGGCTAGAGTAAATTGGGATGATTTAAATATTCCTGAGGGAGCTGTCCCAGGTGGCTTTATACCATTCTTGAAAATTAATTCACTAATAACTAATGAATCAACTGGCATGAAAACATTTATTGATTTATTTCCTCACATAAACTTAATTGATAATTTTCACTATGCTAGAAATATTTCTTTGCCAGGAAAAATTGATGATTATTACAAAGTAGAATTTACGATCAACCCTCCTTCAAAATATGATCTTTTATTTCACAAAGATTGGATTAATAAATATGGTAAAGAATTTTTTTTAACTAAAAAATTTACTTACAAAAACATTAACTTTAAACAAATAGCTCAGGCAAACAGAAATTAATTTATGGACTATGAAATTATATGCAGTTTTTTTAGGAGGAAGAGCAAAAAAATGTAATACAGAACTTCATGATGTCGTTTTTACCTGTGGAAATAAAATTGAAGAGACTTACTTTGATTTAATTTCCAAATGGTTTGGAATCCCCGATAGACTTCACATAGATTCCTGGGTAGAATTATCATATATAGATGGTTATAAAATCACTCTAAGCCAATTGAAAAATAATAGCAATAAAAAACTATACTTTATCAATCTTGGAGGATATGAACCAAAAAAATTTGAAGAATTACATGAAAGTAAATTTATGGTTGGTAGAGACAAAAAAAACATTAAAAGAAGAGCAAAAGAAAGTATGCTAGTTGGATTAGAACAGGTTCATACTGATGATCTATATGATGTTGATGATTGTATTGAAATTAACAAAGTTTCTAATTTATATGTTAATCTAATTGAATCAAAAATTAAAAAAGAATTACGATTTAACAATGGATATTTACCAATTCCAAAAAAAATTATTGATCAATATAAATCATTAAATGGCATTGATTAAAAATGAAATCAATTCTTAATAATTTTCTCTTTGTTTTGATTTTTTTATTTCCTTTTCATCTGGAAGCTCAATACTATAAAGCAGCTAACTATACAAAAAATGGAGAGAGTTTACCTTATCGCTTTTTATTGCCTGAAAATTACAGCCATAATAAAAAATATCCTCTTCTTATCTTTCTTCACGGAGCTGGTGAGAGAGGAGATGACAATGAGTTACAGTTATTCCATGGAGGTAATCTTTTTCTAGATAAAAAATTTCGTGAAAAACACCCTGCAATTATTGTATTTCCTCAATGCCCTAAAGGAAGCTATTGGGCTACTATTATTGATCGTCCAGAACCTTTAAAGTTTCAATATTCTAAAAGTCCTAAAAATAATCCCATTCTAAGTTTAGTTGAGGGAATAATTGATGATTTTATTGAAAAATATAAAGTTGATAAACAAAGAATTTACATTGGAGGGTTATCAATGGGTGGAATGGGTACATTTGAAATGGTCTATCGTAATCCTAGAACGTTTGCTGCTGCGTTTGCTATTTGTGGTGGTGCAAATCCAAAAATTTCAAAAAGAATTCGGCATACTTCATGGCGAATTGATCATGGGGACAGAGATAATGTAGTACCAATAACACATTCAGAGCTTATGTATAAAGCAATGAAGGAAGAAAAAATTGATGTAATTTTTAAAATTCATAAAGGAGTAAACCATAATAGTTGGGATAATGTCTTTTCTGATTCTGATTTTATTCCTTGGCTTTTTTCAAAATCTAAATAAAAGTGGTAAAAAATCTTCCATATAAAATATGTGTAGTGTGTAAAAGACCTTTTAATTGGAGAAAAAAATGGGAAAAAAATTGGGAGAATGTCAAATATTGTAGTAAAAAATGTAAAAAAAATAATTGACTTGAAAAAATTAAATTTAGTATTTCCAAATCAACTTTTTAAAGAAAGTCCTCTGCTTGACCAAGAGGGAGATTTTTGCCTTATCGAAGAACCATTATTTTTTAGTCAATATTCATTTCATGTTCAAAAAATTATTTTTCATCGATCGTCTATGAAATACTATGAAGAATTTTTAATAAAGAGAGGGAAAAAAGTTTTTTATATAAATAATAATGATAAAATTTCTGATATAAGAAATTTAATTCCACATTTCAAAATTCAAGGGTATGAGAGAATAAATTATATTTTAACAGTAGACAATTATTTGGAAAGAAGGATAATAAACACCTCTGATTTAAACAATATAAAATTAAGTGCATTTGAGAATCCAATGTTTATAAATTCATCCACTGAATTAAAAAAATTTTTTAATTCCTCAAAAAAAAAGTTTTATCATACATCATTCTACATTGAACAGAGAAAAAAATTAAAAATATTAATTAATGAGGATTCAAGTGCATATGGAGGTAAATGGAGTTTTGACAGTGATAACAGAAAAAAATATCCAAAAAATGAATATATACCAAAAATAAAATCACCGAAATCCGATAAATTTTTTAATGAAGCTAAAAAATATACCAAAACAAAATTTGCCAAAAATCCTGGAGAAATATTAAAAAATCCCATTTATCCATCAAATCATGAATCAGCTAAAAAATGGTTAAATTTATTTGTAAGGGAAAGACTTGAAAAATTTGGCCCATATGAAGATGCTATAGTTCAAGAAGAATCATTTCTTAATCATAGTGTTTTATCTCCAATTTTAAATATTGGTCTTATAACCCCATTTGAAGTTGTTAAAGAGATTCTTGTCTATAAAAATAAATATCCGATTAATTCAATTGAGGGTTTTATAAGACAAATTATTGGGTGGCGTGAATTTATTAGAGGTATATATTTTGCTAAAGGAAGTCAAGAGAGAACCACAAATTTTTTTGATTTTAAAAGAAAAATTCCAAGTTCGTTTTATTTTGGCACTACTAATATCCCTCCTATTGACATTACAATTAAAAAACTATTAAAAACTTCCTACAATCATCACATTGAAAGGCTCATGGTTTTGGGGAATTTTATGCTTTTGTGTGAATTTGATCCTGATGAGGTTTATAAGTGGTTTATGGAACTTTATATAGATTCATATGATTGGGTTATGGTTCCAAATGTATATGGAATGAGTCAATTTTCTGATGGAGGTTTAATGTCAACTAAACCCTATATTTCAAGTAGTAATTACATAATTAAAATGAGTGATTACTCCAAAGGAGATTGGCAAAAAATATGGGACGGTTTGTATTGGAGATTTATATATAAACAAAGACATTTATTTAAAAAAAATATTAGAATGAGTTTTGTTCTAAATATTTTAGATAAGATGTCGGAAGAAAAAAGAAAAAATCACTTTAAAATTGCTGAAACCTATTTAAATGAAATGAAATGATGATCTGTATTAAAACTAAAATACCAAAAGAAATTTGTGAAATTAATGATGAACTTAAAGCCATATATCATAGTAAAGATTCTATTTGCATTTGGATTTTTAAAACCAGAATTGAGAGAAACAAATTTATGGACGAAACATGTGGAATGCTAAAAATGAAAGAGAAAATTATTATGATTTAAATTATAAAATATAAAACTTTTTAATAACCCAACTTCAGGCTTTAAATACAATTTATAAATTTAGTAATACAATTATATAATTATGGATGCAACAATGATTATCTCACAAATCTTTTTACCAATTTCTTTGGCTATTATCATGTTTGGTATGGGTCTAAATCTTGTAATTGCTGATTTTATTAGACTTTTCACTTATCCAAAAGCAGTATTTGTCGGTTTATTGAATCAGCTAATATTTCTTCCGTTAATTGGATTTTTAATTATTTTTCTGTTCGATTTTAACCCATCAACGGCTATTGGCATCATGATACTATCTTTATGCCCAGGTGGACCTACAAGTAATCTTATCACGCAAGTTGCGCGAGGAAATATAGGTCTTTCTGTCACTCTAACTGCTCTGGCAAGTCTAATCACTGTTTTCACAATTCCAATCATATTATCAAAAGCCATTGCTTATTTTACAGGAGATACAGCTGTTGTTATCGAACTTCCTATACTTGAAACAATGCTTCAAATTTTATTAATAACTGTAATTCCAATCTCCATAGGCATGCTAATTCGCAAAAGAAATGAAGGTTTTTCCCTGCGTATGGAAAGACCCATGCGGATTGCATCAACGGTTCTATTTATAGTAATTTTTTTATTAGTTATGATAGCTAATAAAGAAGATTTAATTGAGTCAATGAAAGAAGTAGGATTAGCAACATTGCTTCTTAATATATCAACCATGGGGCTTGGATATTTGACTTCAAAATTTTTTGGAATAACTGGAAAAAGTCAAATTTCAATTACAATTGAAAGTGGAATTCAAAATGGAACTTTAGCTTTTGTAATAGCTACTACCATACTAAATAACGTTGAGATGGGACTTCCCACAGGAGCTTATTCAATTTGGATGTTTATAACTGGTGGGATTTTAATGTGGCGTCTGGGTAACAAAGAAAATTAGGGTATAACCTTTAAAAAATGTAATTAACTTAAATCAAATATGTCTTCATTATGAAAAAAACAAATTTCTTTATTTCATTCTTTATGATTGTTTTTTTTTCTTGCAATGTTGAGCATGAAAAAAATAAAACATTCAAAATTATAACATTAAATAAATTAAAAAATTATGTTGATCGCTTTAATATGAATGATAATGAAATTTACAAACAATTTATACCCAACGACGAAGCCTTGAAGTTTTTGAGTAAAAATATACCTATGATTGATCTCCCTGAAAAAGTAATTGAAGAGACATATTATTTCAGATGGTGGACCTACAGAAAACATATTAAAAATACTGAGGATGGATTTGTTATTACGGAGTTTTTGCCCAAAGTTAACTGGTCAAAAAAACATAATACTATAAATTGTCCCGCAGCTCATCATATATATGAAGGAAGGTGGTTAAAAGACTCGAAATATATTTCTGAATACATCAATTTTTGGCTTTATAATTCTGAAGATGGAATAAGGCAATATAGTTTTTGGATTGCAGATGCAATTCTTGCCTTTAATAATGTTCATCGAAATGATTCCATTTTATCAAATCAATTAGTTCCACTCATAAATAATTATAATGAGTGGGTGAAAATCAGAAAGGAAAATAATCAAACTCTTTTTTATCAATGGGATGTTGCTGATGGAATGGAATTAACAGCAAGTGGTAGAATCCTAAATAAAGGAATTGAAAAATTTGGAGTAGAAGCAACCAGACCAACAATTAATAGTTATATGTATGCTGATGCTAAGGCCATATCAAAAATTGCAATTTTAAACAATGATATCAAAAAGGCAAAGGAATTTGAAAATAAAGCAAATAAAATAAAGCAGGAATTACAAAAACGTTTATGGAATAAAGATTTAAATTTCTTTACTGTCTTGCCAAAAAAATATGATGAAACTACTAAAGCATTAGACGTTAGAGAATTAATTGGCTATGTGCCATGGTATTTTAATTTACCTGATGATAAAGAAGAATTCTCCTTTGCATGGGAAAAAATTAAAGATTCAACAGGTTTTGCTGCTCCTTTAGGACTAACAGTCACTGAACAATCTCATCCTTATTTTAAGATTAGCTACGAAGGACATGAATGTCAATGGAATGGTCCCTCATGGCCATTTGCAACAACCCAGACTTTAAAAGCAATGGCAAATTTTTTAACTAACTATTCTAATAATAAAACTGTCACTAAAAATGATTATTATAATCTTTTGTTACAATATGCAAAACAACACAAAATAAAAAATGATAAAGGGGTAACTTTTAATTGGATTGATGAAAATTTTAATCCATTTACTGGAGATTGGATTTCAAGAACCCGACTAAAAAATTGGGAAGGAAAAGGCTGGTCTGAAGAAAAAGGAGGTGTTGAAAGGGGAAAAGATTATAATCACTCTGGATTTTGTGATCTAGTACTTTCTGATCTAATAGGAATAAAACCAAATATTAATAACTCTATTGAAATCAACCCATTAATTCCAGAGGATTGGGAATGGTTTGCAGTAGAAAATATTCATTTTCAAGGCAAAGAAATTGATTTAATTTGGGACAAAACAGGAGATCACTATGGCATTGGAAAAGGACTAATGCTTTTTGTTGATCAAGACTTAGTTATACGAAAAGAAAAAATCCAAAAAATATTTCTAAAAATATAGAAAATACTTGTGGGCGCTGAGGGATTCGAACCCCCGACCCCTTGGGTGTAAACCAAGTGCTCTGAACCAACTGAGCTAAGCGCCCAAAACAATGACAAAGTAGTTAGAATACTTTATAATCATTTCAGTATTTCAAATTTAACTCACAAAACCTCCTAGACTATTTTAACAGGTTTAAACGAGAAGGCGAATATAACTAATTTTGATCAATTATGCTCAGTCAAAAGGCTCATGATGATTGCTCTCTTTAATTATACTCATTTATGGCTTCCTCAATTCTAAATATAACTTCATCTACATTTTCTTTGCTAAAACATAAAGGAGGTTTTGTTTTCAAAACATTATCATATTTACCATCAGTTCCTATCAGAATATTTCTTTCACGTAATTGATTTTTTATTAAAGTTGCTAAACTTGAATTAGGTTTTTGATTTACATCAACTAATTCAACTCCTATAAATAAACCAGAACCTCTAACCTCTTTTATAAAATTGTATTGATTTTTTAATCCCATTAATTGTTTCAAATAATAGTTTCCCACATCAAAAGCTCTCTTCATTAACTCCTCTTGCTCAATAATTTCTAGAACTGCTTTACCTATTGAACATGAAACTGGATTGCCACCAAACGAGCTAAAAAACTCTACTCCTTGCTCAAAACTTTGTGCAATTGATTCAGTAGTAATAAGAGCAGCCATTGGATGACCATTCCCCATAGGCTTTCCAATTACAACCATATCTGGAATTACATCATAACTTTCAAATGCCCAAAAATGAGTTCCGATTCGACCAAAACCTGTCTGAACTTCATCAGCAATACATAATCCACCCAGGGATCTTATTGTCGAATAAATTTTTTTTAAATAATCATTAGATATAGGAACCTGTCCAGCACAGCCTAAAATTATTTCGCTGATAAAAGCAGAGGGAGATAAATTATTACTGATAAAAAATTTGCTCATTTTTTCAATCTCAGAATTTATAATTGATGAGGTGTTCTTTTTTAAAAGTGGGAGTTTAGTAATATGACTTGACTGACCTATTCCCTTTGAATGATTAAATTTATAATCACTGATTTCAATACCTGTTTGAGTATGGCCGTGATAACCTTGCTCCATAACAACAATCTGATTATTTCCATTATGAGCTTTTGCCATTCGAATTGCTAAATCAGATGCTTCACTTCCAGAATTAACGAAAAAAATTTTATTTAACTGAGAAGGAAAGTAGGATAATAAATGTTCCGCATAATCATTAATTTTTGAATAGAGATATCTGGTATTAGTATTTAATTTTGACATCTGTTTTTTTGCAGCCTCTAAAATAATTGGATGCGAGTGACCAACATGAGGAATATTGTTATAAGCATCTAAAAAAGTGTTACCATAAATATCGTACAGATATTGAAAAGCTGACTGCCCCATAACAATTGGAGATTTGTAGCTAAGAGATAAAATTTTGCTTAAGTATTTTTGACGTTTTTCAATATATTTTTTCTCTTTCATCTGCTTTTTTATGGAGAACCCTGTCATCTTCAGATAATAATTTGTGACTTTAATTGGACCTAATAAAAACCACTTATCTAAAAGATTCCATGCATTCTCGTTGCCCTCGCTTACATAATCATTATTAGGTTGATTTAACTTTGTAAATGCAGAGTTTGAAAGACTCATACACAGTCTTAAAGCAATAATGTAGTATAATGATTCAACCTCTTCCATTTTAAGAGGAAGTGCCTTATTGTAACTTTCAAGTAATATTCCAGTCCAATATAAAACATCCTCTTTGTTATAAGCTATGTAGGTCATAGCTATCGCTACCTCATTTACTAGGTTAGAATAAGATATATCTCCAAAATCTATTAATCCATTTATTTTGTTTTTTTCAACTATAACATTCCAGTGGTTGGCATCATTGTGTATAATTGATTTTCTAAGTTGATCATAAAGAGGCACTATATTTTCCTCATACTGTTGAATAAAATAAATAACTCTATTACGAAGAAATGGATCAGAGATATAATTTGCTCTATTTTTTATTAATTCAATACATTCTATTTTCCATTCCCATTCTCGAGCTTTTACATCAGAATTATTCCAATTTCTTGTAAGCAAATTAAAATTTGCCAAAAAAGAACCCAAGGAAGAAATAATATTATTATTGATTTTACATTCAGCTATAAAATCTCCTTCTAAATAAGAAAGCATTCTAATTAAAATCTTTTTGCCTTGATGAACTAATTGTTTAACATATTCTCCGTTTTTTAGTGCTATAGGTTTTGGGTAATATTCTTTTTTATCTTTTTTTTGAAGAAATAATAAAAAATCATTCTCTGCCTTTAAGATTGAATTTATACTCAGGTCAGAATATAACTTCAGAATCAATTTATCTTTATCCGTTTTAACAAAATAATTTTCATTTTCATACCCCTTAAACTTATCAATATCAATAACATTAAATCCATATTCTTTTTTTATCAAATTCTTTAAATCCAAAGACATGTGTTTAAATTATTTTATATTTTAACAGATATTATGCTAGATATAAACTTACAAAGAATTGCTAAAAATATAGATAATGTCCTCATAAGATATGAATCAATAATGGTGTTAATCATAACTCAATAACGTGATATTTTAAATGGGATATAATTTTTCTAATGCGTTTAAACATTTAAAATCAGATAAAGTTATGGCTTTTCTAATCGAGGAATTTAGTGATAAAATAACTTTTGATGACAGATTTGACTCTAACTACCCCAAAGCAATTGCAAATTTAATTATTGAACAACAAGTTAGTTTTAAAGCAGCTATTGCAATCAAGAAGAGGTTTGATAAACTAATCAAAAATATTTCAAATCAAGAAATTTTAGATTTGGATTCAAATAAACTAAAATTAATCGGACTTTCTTCCAGAAAATGTGAGTACATTAAAAATGTATATTCATATTTTAAATCATCAAATTTTGATTTTGAAAAACATACTGATAAAGAAATTATTGAAGAGCTTACTAAAATTAAAGGTATTGGATCATGGACTGCAAAAATGTTTCTAATGTTCATTTTATTTAGAGAAAATGTATTTTCAAGCAAAGACTTAGCAATAATTAATAGTATAAAGAAAAATTATAAATATAATGAAGTAGATGGTGATGTATTGAATGAATTAACCAGTAAATGGTCGCCATACAAGACTATTGCATGTCTTCTTTTATGGAAATCAATTGAAGAAAAAAAATTCTATCAATAAATCTTTGCTCCGTAGTTCAACGGATAGAACAAAAGTTTCCTAAACTTTAGATGCAGGTTCGATTCCTGCCGGAGCAACTATTTAAATCATAAAATTTCAGAAAGGACAAATGTACTTCCTCCAACAAAAATTATATCATTTGTTTTAGCTTTAACTTTAGCTGTCTTAAAAGCTTTTTGAACAGAGGGATATGCCTTAAAATTTAAATTTAAATTTTCCCCTAATCTTTTCAGTTCTTCTAATGGAAAAGCTCTTTCTATTGAAGGAGAACAAAAATAGAATTTAGAATCTAATGGAAATAAATTTATCATTTCCGATATAGATTTATCTCCCACAAAACCAAGAACTAAATGAATTTTTTTAGCTGAAAGTTCTGAGAGTTGATCAGTAACATAAGTCATTGCTTCAACATTATGTGCTACATCAAAAATTATTAATGGATTTTTTTTTACTACTTGCCATCTTCCTCTAAACGATGTGTTTTTAATAACATTTAAAAGTCCATCAAAAATATTCTTCTTTGTTATTTTATAATTTTTAAGAATTTTCAATGCACTAACAACTGTCTTAATATTTTTCTGTTGGGGGATTCCCTTCAGATCAGAATCATAATTATCTACTTTTGCTCCATCAGAAAAGGTTATTGGAGCTGACATCTCACAGGCTTTTTTTATAAATACAGCCTTTGTTTGCTTTAATGTTTCTCCAATAACAACAGGTGTATTTTTCTTAATTATTCCTGCTTTTTCAAATGCAATATCTGACAAATTATTCCCTAAAAATTTTGTATGATCCAAACCAATATTTGTAATAATTGAAACTTCAGGAAATAGAATATTTGTCGCATCTAGCCTACCCCCCATTCCAACTTCAATAACTGCCAAATCAACTTTCTTATCGGCAAAGTAATGAAAGGCTAATCCTACAGTCATTTCAAAAAAGGAGAACTTATTTGACGTAAAAAAATTTTTATGATTAGAAATAAATTTAGTAACATAACTCTTCTCTATTTGGATATTATCTACAGTAATTCTCTCTCTAAATTCTTTTAAATGAGGTGATGTATATAACCCGACTTTGTATCCCGCCTCTTGAATTACAGAAGATAACATGTGAGCTGTTGAACCTTTACCATTAGTCCCTGCGATATGAATTGATTTAAATTTATTCTGTGGTTCATTTAAATAAGCTGATAATTTATTCATCCTAGACAAATCAGGACGATATGCAACTTCTCCTAAATTTTGATACATAGGAAGATTTGAAAACATCCAGGAAATAGTTTCTTTATAAGTTTTCAAAGATTACTTTCTAATTTTAAAATTAATCACTACAAAACCTATTTGTTTTGAAGGTGCCTTCTGATCAGGATACCATTCATGTAAAAGGGCAGTTTCTACAGCAGGTTTTAAGAGACAGGGGTGAATATTTGTGCTTCCTTTTACACCTGGTTTTGCTTCAATAACTTTACCTTTTCGATCAACAATTATTCTTACAACAACAATTCCCTCTTCATTGCATTGCTGGACTACACTTCCGTTTGATTTGAGATTTCTTCCATTAAGACCATATCCATTTTTAAGGTCTTTAAATCCTTCAATATTTAGATAAGTATTAATGTATGGATTTCCAGAATTTAATCCTTTGGTGTTTTGAGTATTATCAGCTCCTATTGGGGGGTTTATATTTTTATTTATGCCTTTTTGATTAACTAAATTAGATAATATACTTTTTGTATTACTATCTATTTCAGGGTCTTGGTTTTCATTAACTATCGCTTTATTTTCAGTTAAATTTTGTTCCTTATTCTGAATCTTGTTGTCAACTGAAATTATACTTTCTTTTTCAACCAAAACATTTTTTGAATCAGATAATTGAGATTCGTTTTCTTCTATTTCTTCAATTATTTCGTCTTCAATTACACTTTGAATAATTTTCTTTTCCTCAATAAATCCACCTTTATCTGAAACTCCAAAACTTATTTCCATTCCGTATACTATTGGGGGATCAAGGTATTTAAGTCCAAAAAAGAAAAAAATAAAAAAAAGAGATAATCCAGAAAAAAGAGTTATTACAGCTGATTTTTTTTTGTGTGGCGTGTTAAAAATTTTCATTTTGAGTCAACAGCTAGAACTACTTTAATTCCATTTTTATTAGCTAAATCCATTACATAAACAACCTCATCAATTGGAACCTTTTTTTCTGCTCTTAAAACTATAGATTTAGATTCGGATTGATTTAATTCAGTTAAAAGTTCATTTCTTACTTTAGCTCTAGAAACTCGCTTAGAATTGATGTAAAAATGTGAATTATTGTTTATTGTCACATTTACAGTATTTCTGTTTTCCGTTTTCCCCTTTGCCTCGGGTAATTTTATATCAATAGTATTAAGTTGTTTGGCAAGAGTGGATGCAATCATAAAAAAAATTAGAAGTAAGAAAACAATATCAGTCATGGAAGACATACTAAACTCTGGAGTAATCTTATTTCTTCCTTTTAAATTCATTTAAGCTGGTTCATTTAATAGATCAAAAAAATCTAACGTATTAGCTTCCATTTGATGGACAACTTTATTAGTTTTTACAACCAGGTGATTATATGTTATGTAACCAAATATTCCAACTATCAGTCCTGCAACTGTAGTTGTCATTGCTGTATATAATCCACTTGAGAGTAACTGCATATCAATATTTCCACCTGCATTAGAAATTTCAAAAATTGATATTATCATTCCTATAACTGTTCCTAAAAACCCTATCATTGGTGCTGCTCCAGAGATAGTTGCTAAAACACTAACATTTTTTTCGAGTTTATAAACCTCAATCCTCCCAGCATTTTCAATTGCTGTATTTATATCTTCAAGCGGTCTTCCAATTCTTGAAATACCTTTTGAAATTAATCTTGCAACGGGTTTATCTTCTTTTAAACATAGATTAAGTGCCCCATCTAGTTTATGATTCAAGACATAAGTTCTAATTTGATTCATGAAATTTACACTTAATTTAGATGCAGATTTAATTGCAAATAGTCTCTCAAAATAAATATATACAACTACTAATAGTAAAATAAAAAGAACCCCTATAATAATTTGAGCTCCTATTCCGCCACTAATAATTAGTTGAATTAATGAAATCGATTTTTCATTTTGTAATGGTGAGTCTTGAAAAATTAAAAACATTTTATATCAGCTGGTTTATTATTTAAACGCCATTTTATTTCAAAAATTTTATTTTATAGAAAAAAATTCCTTATCAAAATAAAAGTTAGAGAGCCAGCTAAAAAACCGATGGCTGCCAGCCAAGTTATTTTCTTAAGATACCAGAAAAAATCAATTCTTTCCATTCCCATTGCAACAACCCCTGCAGCAGATCCTATAATCAACATACTTCCACCAGTCCCAGCTGAAAAAGCAATAAAATGCCATAATGGATGATCAATTAATTCTGAAAACATTCCCATACTAGCGGCTACTAATGGTACGTTATCTATTATTGCTGAGCCAATTCCCAAAAGAATAACTACTATATCAGTATTTGGAATTGTATCATTGAGTAATTCAGCAAATTCAAAAAGCATACCCAAGGACTCCAGAGCAGCAACTGCCATTAAAATACCAAGAAAGAATAAAATACTGGGCAATTCAATTTTAGATAATGATTTATGAACTGGACTGTGGCTAGAATCCTGATCATGAATTTCATCAATTGAAGTAATATTTATTTTTGATTTACTTAAAATTTCTGCAAAAGTAGCAACAACCGCTAGTGATAACATCATACCGACATATGGTGGAAGGTTAGTAACTACTTTGAATACAGGTACAAAAATAATTGCAGAAAGTCCTAGATATAACATCATAGCACCTCTTTTGTCAGGAGCATCGTTATCATCCTTGCCTTGATTTGAAATATTTCCCTTAAAAGCAGGTAAAAATGTTGCTGCAATAACAGGAACTACAGCGCAAACTATTGATGGAATTAGAAGGTATGAAATTAATTTAACTGTTGATACTTTTTTTCCAATCCATAACATTGTGGTGGTTACATCTCCAATGGGAGACCAAGCTCCACCAGCATTAGCACAAATAACTATTAAACCAGCGAACCAAAGTCTTGTATTTTTGTCTTTTACAACCTTTTGCAAAATGGTTATTAAAACTATTGTTGCCGTTAGATTATCAATAATTGCGGATAAAATAAATGCTAAAAAGGCAAAAATATACAGAAGGCCTTTTTTACTTGTTGTTTTGATAAAGCTTTTAATTGTAAAAAAGCCATTGAAATAATCTATTATTTCAACTATTGTCATTGCTCCTAATAAAAAAATTAAAATTTCAGCAGTTTTACCAAGATGATGTAACAAAACCTCATCAATATGAGTAGGTTCAAGTTCTTTTAACACTGTATTTACTTCAAAAACAGGCAAATGAGTTAATGAAATTAGAGCCCAAAGAAGCGCCATCATTCCAAGTGCTGGTATTAATTTGTCAATTTTTAGACTATGTTCAAGAGTAATCAAAAGATATCCCAAACTAAAAATTGATATTAATATTATTTCCATAATTTTTTAAATTAAAAAATGAAAATATAAAAAAAAATTAAACTAAGGATGAAAAATTTTACCTGATGAGTGATCTATTTTTGAACCAGTAACTGATTTTAAACAATTAATTTCATCTCGGTATTTTAAAACTCCTAAAAAACCAAAAATTAAAGCTTCCTTAAAATCAATTAGTGACTTTCCAGGTAAAATTAGTTCTGTACTTGAATATTTCCTGATTTGTTCAATAAGAAAAATATTATATGCTCCCCCTCCAGTAATCAATGTAGAATTAGATTGATTCAAATTTTTAGCAATTTCCTCAGATATATGGATTAAATAGGTATGCAATAAATCAAAAATCGGATAAGTTGAGAAATATTCTAACAATGGAAATACTTCAGCTTTGACCCACTCAATTCCGAGCGATTTAGGTGGCTTAATTTTATAAAATTTTAAATCTGTAAGCTTAAAATATAAATCTTTAATAAGTTTACCTTTCCTTGCATTTAACCCTTCATTATCAAATTCTAATTTTAGTTTTTTTGATAGAAAATTAAAAACTGTATTCACTGCACAAATATCATAAGCAATAATTTCATTTTTTGATTTAATGGAAATATTTGCAAATCCACCAAGATTTAGACAGGCATCATATTTTTTAAAAAGTAATAGATCTCCAATAGGAACAAGAGGAGCGCCTTGACCGCCAAGTAAAATATCACCGATTCTAAAATCACAAACAACAGTTTTACCAAGATAATTTGCTAGATCTTGAATATTACCAATTTGAAAAGTATATCCTTCAGAAGGTTGATGGAAAATTGTATGTCCATGCGATCCAATTAAATCAATTTCCCTAATTGAGTTTTCTTGAATAAACTCTTTTATCCTGGAAGCTAAAAGTTCCGTATAGTGAACATTTAAAAATTCAAGCTCATTATTCCTCAAATAATGAGAGGTTTCAAGCTTATTTTTCCAATCTTTATCATATTTGTAAGTTTTCGCAAAAAGAATTTCATATTTCCAAGATTTGGTTTTTTTAAAATTAATGTAGGCAATATCTATCCCATCTAGAGAAGTTCCGGACATAACTCCTATAACATTATAATTTTCAGTTAGCATAATTTTATTTTTATTAAAAAAAACACAAGCCATTCTTTATGATTTTCTAACAAAATCCTAAATAAATTAATTATTTCTAAATATATCAAGCCAAAAATTAATATTTGATAATTATTACCTATTTGTAATATAATAATATCGGTTTATATCCCATAAAATTTATTTTTGTATTCTTCTTAAAACTTAATCTATGTTCCCTAAAGAACAAGGACTTTATTCCCCAAAATTTGAACACGATAACTGTGGAGCTGGTTTCATTTGTAGTTTAAAAGGAAAAAAAACTAATGATATTATTCATAAGGCCCTTGATATACTATGTAAGCTTGAACATAGAGGGGCTGTCAGCTCTGATGGAAAAACTGGTGATGGAGCTGGAATTTTAATTGAAATTCCTCATGATTTCTTTATAAGTAAATGTGATTTTAAAATCCCAAAAATTAATGACTATGCAGTTGGAATGATGTTTCTCCCATCAAAAAAAGATGAAAGAAAAATTTGTATTGAATCTTTTAAAAAAGAAATTTCAAATCAGGGACTTAAAATTATAGGCTGGAGAGATGTCCCAGTTGACAAAAAACATATGGGAAAAATCGCTTCGAAAACTGAGCCATTTTTTAAACAAGTTTTTATTTCGAAGGGAGAAAAAGAAATTTCTGAAGCTGAATTCAATATCAAACTTTACATTGCAAGAAAAACATCTGAAAATTTAATCAGAAATTCCAAGTTATCTCAAAAAAATTACTACTATTTTTCCAGTCTTTCTCCCAGAACAATCATATATAAAGGGCTTTTAACGCCTCAGGATATTGGTAAATATTTTATTGATCTAAATGATTCAAATCTTGTTACCAAATTAGCATTAGTTCACCAAAGATTTTCTACAAACACTTTCCCTACTTGGGATTTGGCTCAACCTTTTAGATACATGTGTCACAATGGAGAAATTAATACATTCCGTGGTAATTTAAGTAGGATGAAAACCAGAGAAGAAATATTTGAAAGTAAGCTATTTGGAGAAGATATTAAAAAAATTTCACCAGTTATTGTGCCAGACAAATCAGATTCAGCATCAATGGATATGGTTGTAGAATTTCTTCTTTTAACCGGAAGATCATTACCTGAAGTAATGATGATGTTAGTCCCTGAAGCATGGGAAAAACATCATTTCATGAATGAGAATAAAAAGTCTTTTTATAAATATAACTCATGCATTATGGAACCATGGGATGGGCCTGCCTCTATTCCTTTCACAGACGGAAAATTTTTAGGAGCCCTTTTAGATAGAAATGGTCTAAGACCATCGAGATATTCTGTTACAAAAGATGGATATGTAATAATGTCATCTGAGACAGGAGTTCTAGATATCAAACCTGATAACATTTTAAAACATGGGAGGCTAGAGCCTGGAAAAATGTTTCTGGTTAATATGGATGAGGGAAGAATTATAGAAGATGATGAAATTAAAATGCAAGTTGTACAAAAATATCCCTATAAAAAGTGGTTAGAAAATTATTTGTTGCCTTTAAAAAATATAAAATATACAGGAAATATTACTCCCACTGAAAAAGAACCTTTTGAAACAAGGTTAAGGTTATTTGGTTATACTCAAGAGGATCTAAAAACAATTATTTATCCTATGGCAATAGAAGCTAAGGAGTCTATTGGGGCTATGGGAAATGATACTCCGCTTGCAGTTTTATCAAATCGTCCGCAACTGATATATAATTATTTTAAACAACTTTTTGCTCAAGTAACAAATCCGCCGTTAGATGGTATTAGAGAAGAAATAATAACTGATACTAGTTTAACTATCGGAAATGACTATAATGTTTTTGAAATCTGTCCCGAACAATGTAAAAAAATGTTCATTAAAAATCCTGTAATATCTAATGAGGATCTAGATAAAATAAAATATATAAAGCATAAAGATTTCAAAACTATTTCTATTAATGTTTTATATAAAATTGATGATGGACTAAGTGGAATAAAAAAAGCTTTAAGTAAAATTATTTTAAACGTTTCCAAAGCGCTCGAAAATGGAGTCAATATTATTATTTTATCAGATCGAGGTACCTCAGCAAAAAAAGCGCCTATACCCATGCTATTGGCTTGCTCTCATGTACATCATGGTTTAAAAAAGATTAATAAAAGATCTAAATTTGACATTATAATTGAATCTGCAGAACCTAGAGAACCTCACCATTTTTCTCTTCTTTTTGGATATGGGGCCAGTGCAATTAATCCATACATGGTAAATGAAATTATTGAATGGCAAGTAAAAAATAAAACCATCAAAATAGATACTGGTAAGGCAATTGACAATTTTAATAAAGCAATTGCAAAAGGTATAATTAAAATCATGAATAAAATTGGAATATCAACACTACATTCCTATCGTGGTGCGCAAATATTTGAAGCTCTTGGATTAAATCAAAATTTTACAAATAAGTTCTTCTCTGAAACTCCCTCAAGAATTGAGGGTATTGGTCTTAAAGAAATTGAAAATGAAATATCAGAAAGACATAAAAAAACATACACTGAAAAAACTATTGATGGATTATCTCTTGAAATAGGAGGAGAATATAGATGGAGAAGAAATGGAGAGGAACATTTATTTAATCCTTTCACTATCTCTAAACTTCAACAGTCAGTTAGACAATCAAGCTATGAAACGTATGAAGTTTATTCAAATATTATAAATA
>MDTD01149202.1_pt1 | contig 95039 bp, 126 predicted proteins | sample 811221 | NCBI WGS metagenome assembly MDTD01 (sample SAMN05326646, study PRJNA326480) | marine metagenome | isolation source: seawater | place: Pacific Ocean: South West | collected 2011
CAAAGTCCGTTATCTGGACAAGACCCAAATGATCCCGGTGTGGATATCGGGGCGCTTTTTAATTCAAAGGGCGCTGTTTGGAACAAATTAAAGTAATCCACTATTTATAAAGTAAAATTCAAGGAGTTAAATAAATGAGTATAGGATCATTTAAACATGAAGCCGGCTTAAATCATGTTGGGGCATATCAAGTTAGCGGTACGCCTTTCGCCAGCGGAAGCATTGATGCATCGTCTGCTGTGAAGATCACGTTTCCCTACGTGACACGATGGGTTCAGATCGTCAATAACGACACAAGTAATGCTGTTAAGGTTGGGTTCTCATCCATCGGAGTACAAGGTACTAATTATTTCACAATTGGCAAGGGTGCAACGTCCGTCCCAACTTCGTCAGAACGCCTAGAGGTTAAGGTCACAGAGTTATGGCTTTATGGTGCTGACGATGTTGACGTAGTGGCTGGCTTAACATCTATTAATGGCCGCATGACAACAACCGATTCGGGAACTAGCTGGTCTGGTTCATCTGGTGTGGGGTAATCATGGCGATTCAAAGGTTTAATAAGAAAAAGGCCAACGTGTCCGTAAGGGTCAACCCTAATGAGCATGTTGATAAGGCTATTCGCAGGTTTATTCGAAAGTGCAAGAAAGAAGGGATTGTGCAGCAATGTCGCGACCGTCGATATTACAAGAAGCCATCTCAGATTAAGAACGAAAGAAACGTTCGTAAGAAGATCGAAAATGCCAAAGAGAATAAAAAGAGGCTTGAGCGTGAGAAGAAGATGGAGAATTACAAGTTCCGTCCACGCAGAAGGTACAACAAGAATGGCAAGCCCAATAACAGAAACCACAGGAGAAACAATTCTAACAGGAATAATAACCAAAACAGAAATGGACCTCCTAACAGAAACAACAACAATTTTAAAAAGGGCAACAATCCCAACAGGAATAATAACCCTAACAGAAATAACAACAGAAACAGGCAAAACAATCAAAGGAAGGTAGATCCGAATTCACCCTTTGCCAAATTACAGGATATCGGATTGAAGAAGGGCTAAATAAATGGGTAGAAAGTATACATGGGCGTTTATCGACACCAATGCCGCTGCTACGGCAACATCACCGGAAGGTGGAAAAGGGGCGATTCAATACAATGATCCAGCCATGGAAGGAACTTTCACCGGTTCTGGCAAGCTCATTTATAACCCAACAACAGAAAACCTACTTGTCACTGGAACAATTCGTGCTTCCGGTGACATCTACGCCCAAAACTATATTGTAGAGAATGTTTCAATTATTGATCTAACAGGCTCTACTAAGTTTGGTGATAGCTCTGATGATAATCACGAGTTTACTGGAAGCATGTGGGTGTCTAACAAGCTTTACCAAACCGGTCAAGCACGCTTTGGTGACGAGCCGGGATCGGCAACTACAGCGCAGATTTATATTGGAAAGTCTTCTGGTGGTAACGCGATTCACATCGAAAAGGCTGGAAGCAACGAAGGTGTTGTTATCGAGACCGACGCGAACCAAACAGCACTAAGAGTAAAACCCGCAGCACAAGCCTCTGGCCAAGCAGTTCATATCGATACTGACGGTATCACTGCTGGTACTGGACTGCTTGTCGGAGATGATGGCTCTACATCTAGTAAGTTGACCACAGGTAATTTGGCCAAGTTTTATTCAAACTCTACAGACACCAATAGCCGTAGCCTTGTTTATATTCATAATGACTCAACTTCCGCAACGGGCGCAAAGTGCCTTAAAATTTCACAATACGCTTCCGGCATCGAGGCCATCGAAGTTCTCGGACCAAGTAATGAAAATATCATTAGGGGTTCCGATGAAGGCGTGATCCTTGGCGGGCCGACAAGTACATACAAGGGTGCTCTTCATGTATACAGTAATGACGACACTCGCTACCCTGCGATAACAATTAACGCGGCCAACACAGATGACCAGCGAGATGCTAGAATTCACTGGGCTCTCGGAGGCTCAAACAAGTACACTCTTGGTATCGATGATTCCGATTCAGATAAGTTAAAATTCAGTACCACATCTATTACTACAAATACTTTCTTGGAAGCCAACTCAGACGGTGAAATCACAGCGCTTGGCGATGACACTCCTGCCTTAAACGAGGTTCTGACATGGGATGGAGACAAAGCTGTGTGGTCACTTGCTGGTGGCGGCATAGCTACCTCTCTTGTAAATGATTCAGGCCACGCAGTAATTTCAGCAGCCGATAATGTTCATGTCACATTGGATAGCGATGATTCAGAACTAAGCTACTTTAGGATTTTGGATGGAGATGGGTTCATACATTACTCGTTCAGTGAACAAGGCGAAGCGATTATAAGAGGTCACTCTGGTTCGGCAGAAAAGGGCGCAAAATTGTTCTTGTCCGCAAGCAACAGCACAGCGGGCAATTCGGCAGAAATTACCTTTAGGAAAACAGACGCAAGCGTATTCGGCGCTGGCGACAACTTGGGATCAATTAGGTTTCAAGGTACCGATGATGGAGTGCCTAATGAGAGTAGTATTGTAATTACAGGAGAAGTTGCGGCGGGATCAATACCGGATGCATCGGCTGAATCTTGGTCCACTGGGGCGCAAATGGGTGGCGAATTAAAATTCTCAATTAAGCAAACAGGGACAAACACATTCAACAATTCGCTTATTCTCGACGGACTCGGAGCCCAAATTGGAGGACGCCTTTACGGACCCACAGACGAAAACTTTATTATTGCTTCAGATAAGAATGTTAATATTCGCTTGGATGAGGATAACGACACTTCAAATTCTTTTAATGTTATCAACGGTGGCGGCGCTAACGCCTTTACCGTTACTGAAGGCGGTAATGCAACAATACTTGGCGACCTAACTGTTACTGGCCACGATATTTTAAATTCCGACAGTGAAGCTTGCATTACCATGGACGCAGATCAGAGAGTGGGTATTGGTGGCATCAGTCCGGCTTACAAATTAGATATCGACGGAGACATACGAGTCAGAGGAAACGATATTAGAGATTCTGGTGGAGGCGTTGCAATTCAATTTGACGGCTCCCAGAACACGCAAATCATGGGCCAACTTCAAGGCCCAACGGATGATCATCTGATAATTTCTTCGGATGAGAATGTGTATGTTCGTTTGGATGAAGACAACAACGGCACTGGTCGAACTTTTAATATTGTCTCCAGCGCTGGAAACAACAACCTTATTGTTAATGAATCTGGAGATCTTTCTCTGTCTGGTACTCTCACAGGGCCAGCAGATAACAATTTTGACATAATATCTGATCACAGTATTACCATGCAGATTGACGCTGACGGTGGCAGTAATTCGCAGTTTAAAATCAATAACACCTCCGACAGTACAGTGTTTTCGGTGACTGAAACCGGCTTCACAACAATGGAGTCACACCTCAAGATCGGCGGCAGTGAGATCCGAGATTCGGGTAATAACGCAGTCTTCTCCTTCGATGGCTCTGGCAATCTTGACAGCAATCTTGTAGTTCAGAAGGCCAACGCACGGCTGGATCTTCTCGCTGAGAATGGAGAGTCAGAAGTTCGACTCTATGGTCGTGGTGAGTCCATGGGTGACGGCGCAAACATCGGCCGTATCCAGTTTTACGGTACCGAAACTGATGGTACCGGGCTTTCCGCTATCGCCGCATATATGATGTGCGAAACTGTATCCAGCAATTTTGATTCAGCTTCCGATAGGGGCGCGGTGATAAAGTTTGCAGTTGGTCTTGATGGCACCACTACCACAGACGAGTTTTTCTTCCTTTCGGGCGAATCCGGCACCCACGGCCGCGCCGGTATCGGAGTGATTAACCCACAGGAATTTTTACATATCGATGGAGGAAACGCCGATACTAGAATTCGACTAGATGCGAGCGATGGATACGACTTGGTATACACAGGTTACCAAGACAGTACCCAAAAGATGGCCATTGGTTACGATGATGGTGACGACCGGGTATCGATTTCTTATGGTTCTATGACGAACGATCATTTAACTATCAACAATGTCGGCGGCATTACTGCTTTCAATAACTCCTTCACCATTTACAGTAATGATGCCCGAAGTAGCATATATCTTAAAAGATATGATTCGGGTAATATCGATGTAGGCGAAGAGCTTGGAGGTTTGCACTTTCAAGGTGACGAAACAGGCCCTATCTTTACCCAAAACCAAGCCTCTATTGTAGCCACTTGCGATTCAAACTGGAGTGGTGACACTTCCCGGTCTACTGAGTTGCAATTCTGGGCCACCCCCTCGGGCGCGGCCTCAAACCAAAAAGCGGCCACAATGCGAGCAGTAGACGGAACCAACTGTCTACGACTCGATGGTAACATTGACCAAGATGCTTTCTTCTCAGAAGGCCACCAATATCCTTCTACAGCAGCAGAGTCAGAATTAATTGAGAAAGGCGACTGTTTGCTTCTGGTAGATGGGGAGCTATGTCGCTCAACGACTCCAATGCAAGCAAACGTAGCAGGCATAGCATGGTACTGCATGTCTGATAGAAAATGTTTTGATGAGGACTCTGGCGGCAGCGCTTTTGAGCCGTACATTTATGATAAGCTAAACCTTACCAGAATCAGCGTACAAGAGGATCCTAATTATGGCAAGTACTTCACCGAAGATGGGCAGGGAAATAGAACCATATACGACAGCAGGCAGGATTATGAGCAAACCAGAGATCGCTCAGGCGAGCGCTCCAAGAAATGGATAGATTCATTGGGTAATATATATGATGTTGTCGAGAGACAAGATGTAACCGAAGAGTGGACGCCGACCGAAAACTTTAAGAGAGTCTGGAAAACACTTTCTCTAGGAGATAGCCGACAATACACAGACATTGAGAGGGATACGAACAATGTAACAAAATTGTCAGGATTCAAAGTTTGTGATGAAGGTGGCCCAATTTCGGCAGGAGATTTGCTTTGCACTAGCTCTAAAACCGGACGCCTCATGAAGCAGCCTGATGATTTAATGCACAGCTATACCGTAGCAAAGGCCATGGAAAGCGTATCATTCGATGACGATGGGAATGCTGACGGAGTTTATGGCTACGTTTACTGTGGCTAAGACGGCTGACTTGAAATAATTGGCTGTTTAACCAAGAGAGTACTACTTATTAATAGATTTGTGTCTATTGGGCACGACTTTATTATTTGTACAAATTAGAAGGTTAAGAATACATGTCATCATTACTTGAACAAGCAGTTATCGATGCAGCCGCTCTTAAGGAGGCTGCTATTAAAAATGCCGAGAATGCTGTACTAGAAAAGTACGCGCCGGAAGTAAAGAAAGCCCTAGAGCAACTACTAGAGGCCGAAGAGGATCTGGGTTTAGGCGACGAAGAAGCCGCCCCCATGGAGCCCGAGGCCGAAGATTCAGCAGAACCTTCTATCGCTGACGACATGCCTCCAGCATATGCTGAAGGAGAAAAACTTTGCCCCTGCCCTGAAGAGGAAGAAGAGGTAACAATCGATTTAGATCAACTCATGAACCAAGTTGAAGCCGAAGAAGAAGCCGGCGGCCTTGGGATGGATGACACCCCGATGGATAGAGAGGATATGGACCTCGCTATGCCTGAAGACGAAGAAGAGCCAATGATGGAGAACTTGGAAATCACAGAAGATGACCTAACAGCAATTATTGGAGAAAGTATTAAAGAGGCGATGACTGTTGATATCAAGCCCGTTCCCCATGGTCACACTGGCGGTGGAACTCAAGCAGAGATCGAAGAGGCCGAATTGATGGCCCTCGCTGCGGAGCAAGACAGTGAGACCAAGGAAGAGAACGCAGAGCTTAGAAAAGCAGTTGATTCGCTATCAGAAAAAGTTAATGCTCTTAAGACACGCAATACTGAGCTTGTCGAAGAGCAACAGAAATATTTGCAAGCCGTTAAGTATATGAAGGATAAAGTTGATGAAGTCAACCTTTCTAATGCTAAATTGGTATATGTAAATAAAGTTTTGAACAGTGCCTCGCTGAATGAGCGACAAAAGACCAAAATTGTCGATGCACTTTCAAAGTCCCAAACAATCGAAGAAGCTAAAGTAATTTACGAGACTCTTCAAAGCGCAGTGGGTGGAACACCAAACAAGGCACCTGAATCACTGAGCGAAGCTATTCGTAGAGCGCCCAAGACTCTTCCTAGAAGAAAACGCAATGATGACAAACTACAAGAGCAAACAATGACTCGCATGCGTCGTCTTGCAGGACTAGAATAACAAAGATAATAAGGAGTATGTTATAAAATGTCTATCGTACAAAAACTAACAGAAGGTATTGTCTCCCGTGATCTCGGCAAAGAAGGTGCGGCCCTACTTGGAAAGTGGGAGCGCACAGGTCTTTTGGAAGGTATTTCTACCGACCGTGATCGCCAGACAATGGCACGCCTTCTTGAAAATCAGGCCAAGGAGCTACTTCGCGAAGCTTCTACTATGGCTGGTGGAGATGTTGAAGGTTTCGCCGCCGTCGCATTCCCCATCGTTCGTCGCGTATTTGGAAGCTTGATTGCTAACGAACTCGTTAGTGTCCAGCCTATGAGCCTCCCAAGTGGACTCATTTTCTTCCTAGACTTCCAGCACACCAACACTCGGCTCGACTATGCCGCTGAAGACTCAATTTACGGTCAGGGCGTCGTAGGTCAGCAGATCACTGGTGGAGTTAGCCTCACGGGTGACGATGCTGAGAAGGGTTTCTACAACAACAACCAAGGCTACACAAGCCCAACCGGTTCTACCGATCTCGTATTCGCTGATGGTGGTAGTGACGTTTTCGTCGTCGGAAACGCAGCGTCAACCGACAAGTTGGTTCGCTTTGACCCCGATCTTGCTTCGGGCTCTTACGCGCAGCAGCTTACAGTAACGCTTACCGATGATCAGATCGCTGAGATGGGTCTTGCTAATGGTGGTGGAGTTATGGCACTTTCTGGTGCATTCGGAACAGGTGTATCACTTATCCGTCGTCTTAGCTCATTCAACCCAGCTACCAAGGTGCTCAGTATGGTTATCCATAAGTCTACGTCTTTCTCGGATGCCGCTGGTACAATCACTACTGCCCACCCAATCGCTGATGACCTAACGGGCACACCGACTGCTGGTAGTACAAACGCACTTGGTGCTGTAGTTGGTACTGACGAGTGGGGTCTTGAAAACCAAGAAACAATCCCAGAGATCGACATCAAGGTCGATTCCGTCAGCGTCACCGCTGTAACCAAAAAGCTCAAGGCCAAGTGGACGCCAGAGTTGGGACAGGATCTTAACGCCTATCACAACCTTGACGCCGAGGTCGAGCTTACTTCAATTCTCTCTGAGCAGATTGCTCTTGAGATTGATCGCGAGATTCTTGCTGACCTTATCGACGGTGCAACCGCCGGTACTTACTACTGGTCGCGCTCTCCCGGTCTTTTCGTAGACCGTACTGATGGTTCTGAGATTGGTGCTAGCACTAAGGCTCCTGACTTCACCGGTACCGTTTCCGAATGGTACGAGACTCTTGTTGAAACAATCAACGATGTCTCTGCACAAATCCACCGCAAGACTCTTCGTGGCGGCGCTAACTTCATCGTCTGTGGACCTGAAGTTGCTAACGTCCTTGAGTTCACCAGTGGCTTCCGCGCCAAGGTTTCCCATGAGGATGCCAGAGGTCAGGTTGGTGCTGTCAACGTAGGCTCACTTTCTAAGAAGTGGGACGTAATCGTTGATCCTTACTTCCCACGTAACGTAGTTCTCGTAGGCCGTAAGGGTAACTCCTTCCTTGAGAGCGGATATGTGTACTCGCCATACGTGCCCCTCCAAGTCACTCCCACCATCTTCGGTGTCGAGGACTTCGTACCCCGTAAGGGCGTCATGACTCGCTATGCGAAGAAGATGGTCCGTCCTGATATGTACGGACTAGTCGTTGTTCGCGGCCTGTTGGGTGAAAGCGGTAGCTAGTAGTTAATAACTAAAGTTATCCAATAAGCAAAAGCCCCCCTCAAATGAGGGGGGCTTTTCTGTTATCGAGAACTAATTATAATACAAACCATACATAAAGGAGAACTACTATTATGGGTAAAAAATGGAAAAGAAGCTTAATTGCTAAGAGAGCCGAGGCACAGCCAGTACAGAGAGCACCGGAGCCAGCACCTGTAGCTGCTCCTGTAGTCGAAGAGGTCGAAGAAGCCCCTGCTCCAAGGATCCCTCTCCGCAGTTCAGCAGAGAAAAAGACTAAAGTTAAAGCAAAAGCAGCTTCTAGCGATTAAAATAGAAGACTTAAACAACGGTTCACTATTTAATTCTAGGAGGTAGTATGCATGTCGATACCAAATTTAAGACCAGAAAGTCAAACCAGCGCGGTAGTCTTACCGGCAACTGGTACGGTTTCCGATGTTTCGGCTGCCCTGCCCTATGGAATATACACTGCTAGCACAGATTTCTTGTCTGGTGCGTCAGATCAGGTAGCATATGTGTACCGCAAACTTGGCGGCGATGTGCTTGATCTGGAGATAAAAGCTGACAACGTATACGCAAACTACGAAGAAGCAGTATTAGAGTACAGTTATATTATTAATAGCCATCAGGCCAAGAATGTTCTTTCTGACTTTTTGGGTACATCGACTGGTTCATTCGACCACAATGGTGAGTTAAAAGCTTCAGCGCTTTCTTCAAGCTTGAGTGGCACAACAATGGCACTCAAGTATCCACGATTCGAATTCGCATATGCTCGTCGTGTTGCGGAAGGAATGGGAGTCGATGCTGGAGTTGGTGGAAACATCGCAGAATACTCAGCATCGATCAAGACAGAAAGTGGCGTACAAGATTATGATTTGCAAACTATAATTGCTAGTGCATCAACCAGTGGAGTTGATGTCGCCGGCAATACAGTGCCATTCCAAGGTCTAGTAGGCGACAAGCGAATTCTTATTAAGAGAGTATACTACAAGACACCACATGCAATGTGGAGGTTTTACGGATACTACGGAGGTCTAAACACGGTAGGTAACCTATCAAACTATGGGCAATACGCAGACGATTCTACGTTCGAAGTAATTCCAGCGTGGCAAAATAAAGCCCAGTCCATGGCCTTTGAAGATTCGATTTACACTAGAAACTCTCACTATTCGTATGAGATCACCGACAACATGCTTAGGTTGTATCCTAAGCCGGTATCTTCTAGTCCTGCTTATTTCTGGGTTTCATTCTCGGTTTCTACAGATCCGTGGGAAAAGAACGACCGTGCAGATGATGGTATTGATGGCGTCAACAACATGAACACGTTACCATTTGAGAATGTTCCTTATAGTTCTATCAACTCGATTGGTAAACAATGGATTCGTCGTTTCTGTTTGTCACTGTGCAAAGAGACTTTGGGACAAGTTAGAAGCAAGTTCGGCTCAATTCCAATCCCCGGAGCAGAGGTTCAGCTTAACGGTAGCGATTTGTTGTCTCAGGCAAAAGAGGAACAAGAAGCACTCAGAACAGAACTCAAAGAATTGTTAGATGAACTGACATACGGTAAACTCATGGCTGGCGATGCAGAGACAGTCGAGGCCGTAAGCAGTATTCAAAAGAAAGTACCTTTAAAGATTTTCGTAGGATAAGGAGTTAAGAAGTGTCTGATCCAAAAAACAAATGGAATAAGCCTTCTTCGCCACCGCCACCACTCTTTACAGGCAAGAAGGAAAGAGACTTAGTTAAACAAGTCAACGATGAATTGATCGAGAGAGTAATCGGTCAAGAGATCGTTTATTATGCTTTAGACATTGAGCATACCAACTATCATCCACTATATGGAGAGGCAATAGAGAAGACCTTTCTACCACCAGTTAGAGTTTACGCACTCATCGAATGGGAAGGCTTAGACTCTTCATATTCTGAGAACATTGGTGTTGATAAGTCCACCTCGATGACAATTCATTTCCACAAGAGAAGATTGACAGAAGATCAAGACCTGTATGTCCGCGAAGGCGACATGGTGTTTTACGGTAGCCACTACTACCAGATTGTTAAACTTATGCAGCCAACGCAACTGTTTGGACAGGCAGACCACAAGATGGAAATTGCAGCTAAGTGCATAAGAGCGAGAGAGGGAACATTCGATGCCAGCTAGCGAAAATGACAAGAGCAGTAAATTCTTAAAAGAAATTACGTTTATGCCCTCTTCGATTGAAACAATCGATACTGCAATTCATAGACAAATTGATGAAGGCTGGAATCTTTATGTTGACTCCAACAAGGGGTTCAGGAAGGTGCCAGTCCTGTGGGTTGGTGCCGAGAGAGCGTATCAAGTAAAGAACAACAAAGAAATTAGAGATTCGGAAGGTATGCTTAAACTTCCCCTGATGACAATTGAGCGTGTTTCCATGGAAAAGGATCCGAGCAGAAGAGGGATAGCCCCAGCGAATATTTTACCTGTCAATGATCACCAAGGCGGCTCTTTGGTGGTAGCTAGGCGAATTGAACAAACCGAGACAGCCAAGAATGCGAATGCAAGATCAAAAAGAAGAGCGGGAACACTTGCAACACAGAACATTGGCCATGGCCTAACCAATAGCCGTGATCTGACCCGACCCGGTGTTGCTAACATGTTTGATGTTGGTCCGGGTAATAAAGGCGATAGAACGGTTTACGAAACTATTTCGATACCCATGCCTGCATACGTTAATGTTGGCTACAAGATTACGATCCAAACAGAGTACCAGCAGCAAATGAATGACTTGATTACGCCATTCATTTCAAGAACAGGTAACGCAAGGGTGTTTATGATTGAGGCTGATGGCCACAGGTACGAGGCTTTTATTGAAAACAGTTATTCGTTAGAAAATAACATCTCAACACTAGAAGAAGAAGATAGAACATTTAAAAGCACAATCGAGATTAAGGTAGAGGGATACCTCATTGGCGATGGGCCCAACCAAGAGAAGCCAAGAATCGTTAAGAGACAATCCGCACTGCTAGCTATCGCCAACGAAAGAACTATCATCAACGGCGTAGAATTCCCAGAGGCGTTTGTTCAAACCTCTTCGCCCTCTATCGTAGCTACAATCGTACAACACGTCCTCGGCGGCGGCGGTGGAGGCGGCGGCTCTTCAACGGTTTCAGGTAACTCTATTCAGATTACAGATTATGTTGTTGGCGAATCGCCAAGTGGAACAATGGATGGATCAAACAAAACATTTACCTTGTCCGAGGCCCCACGCAGCGGAACAATTACGCTAACACTTAATGGTGTCACACAAACTATCGGTGCATCGAATGACTATACAGTTTCAGGCATGGAAATAACCATGGCCGAAGCTCCAGAATCAGATGATGTAATACTAGTAAACTATATTAAGAACAATTATTAATAGGAGTACAGCATGTTCAAAAGTATAAAGAAATTTTTCTCTAAAGAAGAAGTTGTAGAAGAAGAAAGCACATTTGAGGTCGTAGAAGACACAGAAGAAGTCGTAGAGTACGTCAGAGATCCTGTCATAGAGTTGCAGATGGAAGAGGTAGAGCCCATTCAAATGCGCCTTAATGAGAATGAAAAAATCCGAGCCGGCTTTGGTCCACTGAGGTTACAATACCTCTTAACCGAGAAGGCGTATATGGACAAAATAAAATCAAATAATGATGAAATAAATGAGCTATTAAAAGGTCTCAGAACTACCTATAATGTAGACCCCGATGTCGATTATGAGTTAAACTTTCCTGAAGAAGAAGGGGGTCTACCATCTTTTAAGAAGTTATAGGAGGGTTAAGCTTGTAATCAAATACTACTGCTTTAGAACTAAGGAGCTTTCTAAGGAGATCTCCTTATTTTTTTAGCAAATTTATATTTGAATTTTTACTTGGAGGTAAAAAATAAATGGCTGTAACTAAAATTAATGCAAAACAGATTGATGCATTTAGTGGATCTTCAGCAACACGTCTTGAGGTCCAAAAGGCAACTACAGATTTCAATAGCAATGCTGTTACTGGAATCGGAAACCTTACTGCATCATACGGTCTGATTTCCAATGATATGGTAATCAACGGTAACCTCACTGTTGCCGGTGACCAATTGATTGCAAATGTCTCAATCCTTGAGGTTGAAGACCTTTCAATCCGTGCGGCAAAAAATGCTGAAAACTCTACGCAAGCAAATGGCGCAGGTCTTCAGATTGGTAAAAGCGGCTCCTACGAACAATCTATTCTTTGGAACCACGCCAATTCGTACTTCTCTTCTTCCGCGCCCATGAGTGCTTCACTCTGGCACGGTAAACTTAACGGTGAAGCTGGTCAGCTTTCTCGTCTGGACACAGACGATCTTGCTGAAGGTTCTTCGAACCTTTACTTCACAAACGAGCGCGTCGATGATCGTGTCGGTGCTCTTGTTGTCGGTGGTTCTGGTGTTATCGCAACATACGATGATGCTGGTGGATCATTGACCCTCGATTTCGACATCGATGAGCTTAGTGCTCTTGGTGGTACGGGTGTTGATCAAGGCGATCACTTCGTATTCTCCGATGGTGGAACCGAAAAGAAGATCACATTCTCCAACTTGGAAGATGCAATCTTCGGCAACGTTTCTAGCGATGCTACTATCGCTGCTGGCGGTGCCCTCACAATTGCTAACGACGCAATCACTTCTGCCAAGATCGCTACTGGCGCTGTCATCGCTGACGGCATTGCCGCTGGCGCTGTTGAGCACGGCGCTCTTAACGATAACATCATTTCTGGTCAAGACGAGTTGGCTCACGCTGACATCGTTGACGCTGACGAGATGATGATTTCTGATGGTGGCGTCATTAAGAGAGTTGGTGTCGATAGTCTTCGTGACCACTACTTCGGTGTTGTTAGCGGTGACGCTACAATTGCTGACGGTGGTGCTCTTACTATCGCTGCTGGCGCTGTTGAAGATTCTATGCTTCACGACAACGTTGCTACCGGTCTCGCTGGTGACGGTCTTGCTGACGCTTCTGGTGTCATGAGCCTAGACCTTAACGAGTTGACTGCTGCTGATGTTGACGTTAGCGCAGATAGCCTCGCTTTTGTTGATGCCAGTGACAACAGCACAAAGAAAGAAAGCATCGTTGACCTCGTTGCAGGTATGGCAGGCCCCGGCCTCTCAGCCGCTTCAGGCCAGCTTTCAATCGCTGCTGCTGCTGAAACTGCTATCGACGTGGCTGCTGACAGTTTCCGCTTCGTAGACGCTTCTGATTCTAACATCACTAAGACAGAAAGCATCGCGGATCTTGTTGACTTCATGGCTGGTAACGGTCTCTCTGGTTCTGCTGGTGTTCTTCACTGGGACATGGACGAGTTGTCTGCTGCTGCTATTGACGTTAGCGCTGATAGCTTCGCATTCATCGATGCTACCGATGGAAGCACAAAGAAGGAAAGCGTTGCTGACCTTATGACTGCTGCCGCTGGTGCTGGTCTCGGTGTCTCTGCTGGTGTTCTCTCAGTCGATATCGACGAGTTGGATGCTGGCACTACTCTGCACCAAACTGAGGATCACTTCATGTACTCAGATAACGGAACAGAGAAGAAGATTGCTTTCACAGATCTTCAGGACTCAGTATTCGCAGATGTAAGTGGTGATGCTACTATCGCTGCTGGTGGTGCTCTCACCATCGCTGCTGGTGCTGTCCAAGACTCCATGCTTCACGACGATGTTGCCACTGGCCTTGCCGGTGACGGTCTCTCGGCTGCTTCTGGTGTCATGGCTGTTGATCTTAACGAATTGGGCAACGCTGTAATTGATGTCGGTACAGACTTCATGACCTTCGTAGATGCCACAGACAGTTCATCAAAGAAAGAAAGCTTGCAAGACTACGCTGCTGCCGCTGCTGGCGACGGTCTCGTAGGTAACCTTGGTAAGTTCGATCTTGATATTGGTGGAATGGCTGCCGAGTTAGCTACTGCTACTCTTGCTGACGGAGATGAGTTCGCTGTCAGTGACGGTGGAACAATGAAGAAGATTGACTTCCAGCACGTAAGAGACTCAGTATTTGCTGACGTTTCTGGTGATGCTACTATCGCCGCTGGCGGTGCTCTTACAATTGCTAACAACGCAGTTGAAGACAGCATGCTTCATGACAATGTTGCTACCGGCCTTGCAGGTGTTGGTCTCTCTGACGCTTCTGGTGTCATGGCTGTTCACCTTCATGAGTTGCCTGAAGAAGCCGTCGCAGTTAACGTTGACTACATTGCATTCATCGACAACACCGATAACGATACAAAGAAGGAAAGCGTTGCTGACTTCGTATCTGCTATCACTGGTACCGGTCTTACCGCTACTAACGGTGTTATCTCTATGGCTGCTGCTGCCGGCGCTGACATCGATGTCGCTAACGACAGCTTCCGTTTCGTTGATGCTAGTGATTCTAACATCACCAAGACAGAAAGCATTGCAGATCTTATGACTGCTTCTGCTGGAGATGGCCTTGTTGCTGCTTCAGGTGTTCTTGCTGTTCAGGCTAGAAAGCAATCTTTCGCGCAAGGAGACTTCACCGGTCTTGCATGTACGCTCACTGTAGCCCCTACTGTTGCAAACTCCGTACAGGTCTTCTTGAACGGTCAGCTTCTTGATGAGGGTGCATCCGATGATTACACAATCTCCGGTACCACCATCACTCTTGCAGACGCTGCACTTGCTCTCGATGCAGATGACAGATTGACTGTTCACTACCTATAAGATGCATGAGTTTACTCTAGATACTCTACGTGATAGTGTTATTTAGGGATTTCTCTGGGGCCTCCTTGACGGGAGGCCCCTTTTTCTTTAAACATAACTTCCTTTCGGCTTAGACCGGACTATTTAATAATGACGTAAGCAGGAAGTGTACCGTGTAATTTCTCATCGAGAGATGCAGCACAACAAACTTCAGCAAATAGAATAAGACGTTTATTCAAATTACGAATCATTAGGAGAATACATAGAATGTCAGTTACAAAGTTTAAATTCGTTTCGCCCGGTGTGTTTATCAACGAGATTGATAACTCTCAAAGACCAAAGCCTAGCGATCCAATCGGACCAGTTATTATTGGTCGAAGCGAGCGAGGCCCCACAATGCGCCCAGTTCGTATCAATAGCTTCTCAGATTTTATTGAAGTTTTCGGAGCACCAATCGGTGGTCAACAGGGCGATGACGTATGGAGACAGGGAAACTATGTAGGCCCAACATACGCCGCCTACGCAGCACAAGCATGGCTTAGAAACACAAATGCTATGACTTTCGTTAGACTCGCGGGTCTACAGCACTCAGACGCCACCACTGCTGGCGCAGCAGGCTGGGCCACAGAGCAAGAGTCTCACGACCAAGGTGCATATGGTCTCTTCTTGTTCCCCTCTGGAGCAGGCGACCACGCAGCATCAGCCCCAACAGGAACTCTCGCAGCCGTTTGGTACCTCAACGAGGGTGCAGTCGTGCTTTCTGGTACAATGGCCGGTGGTTCCACTCAGCAAGTCAGTGGCTCTAACGCACTAATTCAGTCTAGTGCAGCGAATTCCGAGTTCAAGGCGCTAGTCGTTACGGGCTCAGACTGGACAACAGTACACGAAGAGACTGTTTTCAACTTTGATAGAAGTTCCCCAAGATACATCAGAAACGTATTCAACACAAACCCAATGCTTACCAACTCAAGAATTACTGATTCCGATGGATTAGAGAAGTACTGGCTTGGAGAGACCTACGACCGTTCGGTTGCAGACCTCATTCACGCCGTTTCTTCTGCTGCCGGAAAGGTATATGCCTTCACCGCGCCACTCAAGGCCGGCACCGCTTCTCCTTCCTCTAGAAGAACCGCAGCAACCGAGGCTTCCTCTGGCTGGGTATTCTCACAGGACTTGGGTTCAGCAGCTTCATACCAGCCTCAGAGCATGGCCAAGTTGTTCAGACTCCATACGTTAAACTTTGGAGACTGGGAGCAGCAGAACCTCAAGATCTCTATTCAGAACATTAAGGCTTCCACAAATGACTATGACAAGTACGGATCTTTCGACGTGGTTATTCGCCGCGCCGATGACACAGACGGCACAATTAGAATCGTAGAAAGATTCTCAGGTTGTAGCCTCAACCCGTACTCATCTGGCTACATTGGTCGCAAGATTGGTACTCAGTACCTTGTATGGGACGACAACGAGCGTCGTTACCGTACATACGGCGACCACCCCAATGCTTCTAAGTTTGTTCGTGTAGAAGTTTCCAGCGCAGTTGAGAAGGGTACAGCAGATCCGCTCTACCTTCCATTCGGATTCGTTGGTCCAGACCGATACAATGATTTGGAGATTGTCGCCAGTTCTGGAACCGGTTCCGACGAGTCCGAATCCAGCGCAACAGACCTTTCTGCTGTCTCTACCTCCCTCATGGGAAGTGTACACGGAGGCGCAATCAACTACGCTGTAGACGGCGAAGGTGGTGCTCTAACCCAAGCGCTCAACGCAAAGCACCTCTACGCACCATCTGCTAGTTACGGAGATTTGGCTTCGCCTACTAGTGGTTTCACAGCGATGATTCGCTACCCTGAGCTTCCACTTAGACTGGACTCTAGAGATGCGAACCTATCTTCAGTTAAAGATGTTTACTTCGGAATTGATACACTTCGCTCTGGCTCTACTGTTCAGAAGGAAGAGTCATACGAAGATTACCTTATCTCCGTCAATGGTGGTACCGCCACTAAAACTGTGTCTTGGTACTTCTCCCTTGACGATGTTTCTGGCTCAGGTCCACAGGATGTAGGTATCTACCTCTCAGGTTCCCGCATGGCCGGTACTTCACTAACCGCAGTGAGTGCTTCGTACAAGGAAGTACTTGACGCAGGATACGATTCATTCACAATGCCATTAGTTGGAGGCTCCAACGGTGTTGATATTACTGAGTCTGAGCCCTTCAACGAAGGTGTCTTGGAGGACGGTACGGATACAACCAACTACGCCTACTACTCTCTCAAGAGAGCTATTGACACTGTGGCAGACCCAGAAGAGGTTCAGTTCGACTTGATGTGCGCTCCCGGCGTTCGTCACGAAGGTCTTACCAACCACATGATTAGAGTCTGTGAGGGACGCGGAGATGCCATGGCTATCGTCGATATCGGCAACGCCTACACTCCACGCTCTGAAAGCACTGCAAAGGCTTCAGCCCGTGGCGCTAATGTTGACCAAGCAATTACAGCTATGCAAAACCGTGGACTTAATTCAAGCTACGGTGCATGCTACTTCCCATGGGTTCAAATTCGCGACACCATGACTGGACAATCTGTCTGGGCACCACCTTCCATTGTTGCTCTAGGCGCTATGTCCTACGGTCAGAAGTCACAAGAACTTTGGTTCGCTCCCGCAGGCTTTACTCGCGGCGGCCTTACCGAAGGAAGAGGCGGCGTACCCGTATCTCAGGTCAGTTACCGCTTGACCTCTAAGGAGCGTGACAAGCTCTACGAAGCCAACATTAACCCTGTTGCTTCATTCCCCAACGAGGGTATCGTAATCTTCGGACAGAAGACACTTCAGGTAACCCCATCTGCTCTAGACCGAATCAATGTGCGTCGTCTCATGATTTACGTCAAGCGCGAAATCGCGAAGATGGCTGCTACCCTGCTCTTCGACCAGAACGTCACTTCCACATGGAACAAGTTCTTGTCCAAGGTTAACCCATTCTTGGGAAGCGTTAAGGGTAGACTTGGATTGATGGACTTCAAGGTTGTCTTGGACTCTACCACCACAACCCCAGATCTTATCGATAGAAACATTATGTACGCTAAGATCTTCTTGAAGCCAGCTAAGGCAATTGAATTTATCGCAATCGACTTCGTTATCACCGATAGTGGAGCAGCATTCGAAGACTAAAAATGAGTGGCCGGTAGGTAAAAACATCTACTGGCCACTATTTAATAATGATTAATAGAGTCTTGAGAATAAGACTTTAGGAGGATTAAAAAAAAATGAGTTTCTGGAACGAAGCAAGCGTTGAGCCAAAAAGAAAATATAGATGGATTTTGCACGTAGATGCAATTCCTGCTTGGATTATCAAGAAAGTAACCAAGCCCGCAATTACAGTGTCTGAAGTTAAGCACAGCTTCATCAACCACGGGTTCTACTACCCCGGTCGTGTTGAGTACAACGAGGTGGAATTCACACTAGTCGATCCTTTTGATCCTGACGCCGCTGCGTCCTTTATGGCTCTTCTACAGGGTTCCGGTTATGCTGTACCTGATGCATACACCGAAGCAACTCAAACAATTACCAAGTTTGCTGCTACAGAATCTCTGGGCCAACTTAAGATTTCCCAGCTTTCTGGACTTGGTGTCGAGTTCGATGGTGGAGCACAGGATCCAATTGAAGAGTGGACACTTCACAACTGCTGGATCAAGGAAGTCAACTATGGCGACCTAGATTACGAGTCTGACGACATTAACGAGATTACAGTTAAAGTACGTTACGACTGGGCTACTCTTACACAGTCTGGTGCTGCTACTACTGAGGCTGAGAACCGCCGTAGACGTGCAGACGCACCATAGGATAAAAAAGTTTTAAATCTTTTTCGATTTAGCATATAATTAATATACTGAGTACAATCTAATAAAATACGGAGGATTAATGTCAGTACGTAATAACGAGGAACGTTCGGGAGCAAGACTCCCTGACGATTCCTCGGCTGCTGCTTCAGCAGCCACATCGAATGGTCCCGCAAAAGGGGGCCAACCCAACAACTTGAACTTCGTAGTTCCAACTGAATTTGTAGCCTTGCCCTCGGAAGGCAAGTTTTATCCAGAGAATCATCCCCTAAATGGTGTTGATACTGTGGAGATCAAATTCATGACAGCCAAAGAAGAAGACATTCTTACTTCCCGCTCGCTCTTGAAGAAGGGCATTGCAATCGACAGGTTTTTGACGAGCCTTATTGTCGATAAGCGAATTACGCCCGACAACATGCTTGTGGGAGATAAGAACGCTCTTCTTGTTGCTGCAAGAACTTCTGGTTATGGCGCAGAGTATGAGACAAAGGTACAGTGTCCTGCTTGCGGAGAAACCCAAGAGTATGGTTTCGACTTGTCTGAGCACCAAGTAGGCGGGATCAATTCAGAGATCTTTAACCTATCTTCTTTCTCTCAGAGCGTCACGCGAAACGACGACAACACGTTTGATATCCATCTACCTAAGAGCAATGTCAGTGTTACAGTGCGTCTTCTCACGGGTGCAGACGAGAACAGGCTAGCCAAGAACATGAAGCACAAGTCCAAGGTTCAGGGTCACGAAACGTTACTAACGGATCAGTTCAGAACCTACATCACAGCAGTCAACGGCAGTACATCTAATAGAGACATTAACATGTTTATTAATGCTATGCCTGCCCTAGATTCTAGGTTCCTAAGATCGGCATATCAGGCCATTGCGCCTAATATTGACCTCACGCAGTTCTTTAGCTGCGAGTCTTGTGGATTTGAGCAAGACATGGAGGTTCCGTTTACTTCGGACTTTTTTTGGCCTAAGTCCTGATTATATGGAGAGCGTCTATGAGACGTTTTTCATCTTAAAATATCATGGCGGCTGGAGCTTTATCGAGGCTTACAATCTCCCAATCAGATTGAGAAGATGGTTCATGAAAAGGCTTGAAAAACAATTCAAGCAAGAGAAGGACCAGATGGAGAAATCCAGAGGCAAGCAACGGATACCCAGTACTAGTAAGCCTAATATTAGTACACCCTCAATTAGCAAGCCGTCCATACCAAGAAGATAAAGAGCCCATAGTCAAACGACTTGGGCTCTTTCTTTATGAATACACTAATTACTTAAGCGCAGTTTAAGTTTAGCGAGAACAGGAGTTTATAAATGCAACCAGACAACGAAATTGTTGAAACCACTATTGAAAACGATGGCGAGATCGCACCGATTGTAATTGATTTTACGCAAATGGGAGAGGATGGACAAATTAACGAAAGTTTCCTGACCATGTTCGGAGGCGCAATTAAAATGATAATGCAAAGAATGTTCGGTGGAGGCAGCATCCCTATTACAGTGAGAGGGAATCGCAGACAAGTAAAGTCCTTCGCCAAAACTATTGCAGGAGAAAAGAACTATTACAAGAACTATACGAAGTACGGTCTTAATAACCCCAAAACTTATCGAAGCAAGTTTCAACTAAATAAGCAGGTAAGAAAATTTGAACGCGCAACAGGTCTTAAGTGGCCCTTTAAATAGGCCGATTGAAGTAGGCAGGTAGGACTGTATAAAATCCATGTTTAAGGAAGTAATGCTCGATGGCTGAAGAAGAAGGCAGCGGTGTTGACCCGAAAAAAGCCGAACAAGGTAAAAACACCGTAAAAGATCAGAACACTCTATTGCGAGAGCAACTTGATCTACAGTTACAGATCAACGATGCAATGGGCGACTATGTAAAACTTAGTGGCCTTCACGCACAGGCTGCTCAAAATATCTCGCAGCAGATGGATAGTCAGCTTATTTCTGGCCAAGCAATGGTTGCTGATGCTGCCAAGAACGGAGAACTTGACGACGCCAAGGCCGAGGCCGCTCAGAAAATTCTCGACAAGATGAAGTCGATTCGCGATGCCGCGAAAGACGAAGCCGATGCCAAGCTTGAGCAAGCCGTTGCCGACGAACGAATTGAAAGATCGACTGAGAACCTAGTCAAGACAGTTACTGGTGTTTCGGACGCATGGAAAGATAGTGCATGGGGTTCAGTATTTTCTGATCCACAAGGCCTAAGCGCCGGCCTTGCCAAGATGGGGCAATCAATGGGCAAGATGTTTACCGCATCGAACATCTTAGGCTCAAGCCTAATGAAAGTACAGGAAGCGACAGCTAAGATGGTCATGTCCGCTTCTACTAATTTCGCTGCTGTAAACAAACTTACAGGAGCAACAGGCGAATACAACAGCATGATCATCGAAACGATGCAGAGCAATCAGACTTTTAACGTCGATATGGAAACCGCATCAAAGGCCGTATCAGAATTGTTCGACAACATGTCTCAATTCACAGAGTTGTCCAAAGAAACGCAAGCAGAACTAGTAGAAGTTACAGCACAGTTAGAAGCTGTAGGAATCTCGTCTGACGTTACGGCGCAAAACTTTGAGATCATGACCAAATCTATGGGCATGACCACAGACCAAGCAATCGATGCTCAAATGCAGTTTGTGGGTCTGGCGAAAGAACTAGGCGTATCAGCCACAAGATTAGGAAAAGAATTCGCTGCAAACCAAAGCACGTTCGCTAAGTACGGAAAAGCAGCAATCAAGACATTCAAGCAGGTTGCAGCCGCTGCTAAGGCCACTGGTATCGAGATGAGCGCCCTTCTGGGCATCACAAGCCAGTTTGATACCTTTGAGGGCGCAGCGCAAGCAGCGGGCCGTTTAAACGCTATTCTAGGCGGTGGCTTGCTAAACTCCATGGACCTCTTGAACGCATCTGAGGAAGAGAGAGTCAGACTCTTAATCCAGTCCATTGACCAATCTGGCAAGAGTTGGGACTCCATGAACCGCTTTGAGAAGATGGCTGTAGCTAATGCCGCTGGAATTTCCGATATGGCAGAGGCAAGTAAGTTATTTGGTCAGAGTCTATCAGAATATGACAAGATGACAGCAAAGGCAGAAGCAGCGGCAGCGTCACAAAAAGAATTAGAAGAAAGAGCCCAAGCAGCAGCCTCAGTTCAAGACAAGCTTGCTCGTATTATGGAGTCGTTTGCAATTGCTATCGGCCCAATTGTTACTGGTATCACATTTATTGTTGATGGAATTTTGTCCCTTAACCAAGCCATGGGTGGTTACTTGGTTCCAACAGTGATATCCCTTGTTGGAGCTTACGTTTTACTCACAAAGTGGACTAAAATATCTTCAATATGGTCTGGAATTTCTGCATTCTTTTCTGGCCTACTAGCTGGCGCGAAAGGCACGGAAAAAGTAGCTACAGACATGGATTCTCTTTCAAAGCTTCGAAATGCCATGGCAACTCAATTCGCCGCCGCCGCAGCAATGCAACTTACTGCTGCAATTTTGCCCCTAATCCCTGCAATTATAGCAGTGAGTTTGGCAATCGCAGGAATTGGACTAGCCATCGCTGCTCCATTCTTGGCAATCGCAGCCCTCGCCATTGCAATTAAGGACATCATTGTGACGATGTTTGAATTCTCAGACAGAATTACGCAAGTTGCGATTGGTATAGTTCAGCTTGGTGCCGCCGCAATGATAGGCCTGCCGATGGTTGCGGTAGGTCTCGCGTTGATGGCTAAAGTGCTTGTTTTGGCTGCTCCTGCTATGATGGCAGCGGCGAAGCCGCTAGCAATCTTTGGAGCAGCCCTAATCCCACTCGGCATTGGTATTGCTTTCTTGGGCAAGGGCCTTGAAATGTTAGGAAATGGGTTCAGAGAGTTCCCTGTAAAGGCTATGGTGTTGACGGCTCTGGGCATGGTCCTCGCCGCTCCGCTCCTTGTCGTTGCGGGCGTGTTCATGTTGATAGCAGCAGCCGTTCTAGGCCCCGCAGCGATTGGGTTGGGCATCAGTTTGTTTGTTTTGGGCAAAGGTATCGGCCAGTTCAACAAAGATGGTGCTCTAAAGACTATGGTACTTCTTGGCCCAGCGCTAGCAATCTTTGGATTTAGCCTTTTGATTGCTGCATTCCCGCTATACTTGGCAAGTGTCTTTATGGCCCCGGCAGCTTTGGCAGTAGGGATAGCATTATTGATTTTGGGCAAGGGAGTTAATGAGTTTAACAAGAAGGGTGCCGTCAAAACGATGGCAATTCTTGGAATTTCATTGGCTATCTTTGCATATTCGCTGTTAGTTGCAGTTTGGCCTCTTATGTTAGCAGGTTGGTTCTTTGTGGGCGCTGCGATAGCCGTAGGTATAGGCTTAAAAATCTTGGCCATGGGAATTGAACCGTTCGGCCGCCGCAGAATGCAGAAAACTTTGAGAGTCTTAGGCCCGTTGTTGGCTATATTCTCTGTTGGTGCTGCTTTTGCTGGCGTCATGCTTGCCTTAGCCGGCCCGTTTATGCTCTTAGGAGGAATGTTGGTCGGAATGGGTCTGTTGGTCCTAGGAAGAGGTCTAGAATCCATGAGAAAGACGCCCAAGACTATGTTTGCACTATCGATTCTGTTGCCAATATTTGCAATGAGCATGCTTGTTGCAGGTATTATGCTGACAATCGCTGGACCGGGAATGTTGATCGGTGGACTCTTAGTAGGAATGGGATTGTTATTCTTGGGTAACGGCCTGAACGCTTTCCGAACTAAAACTCTTAAAAATATGGCGATTATTCCAATGCTTATACCAAGATTTGCTATGAGTATGTTAATTGGCGGTATTTTCTTAATCGCAGCCGGTATTCCGTTCTTGATTGGTGCGATGCTTGTAGGCGTTGGGCTAAGTTTCTTGGCAGCAGGCCTTAATGCCTTCAGATCGAAGACAATTAAGATCATGCACATGATTGGTGGTGCTCTTGTCGCCTTGGCGATTAACTTGATGATAGCAGCAATCCCGATGCTCATCGGCGGTGCTATGTTCCTTCCCGGCGCAATCCTTGCAGGCATTGGACTTGGTATCCTCGGCGCTGCTTTGAACCTGTTTGGGCGAAAAGCGCTTAGAGCAGCGTTCCTGATTGGTCCTGCGTTAGTGATTCTCGCCGGAGCACTCTCAATGGCTGCAATACCAATGCTTATTGCTGGTGTTTTGTTCCTTCCCGGTGCAATACTGGTGGCCATGGGCCTGTTTGCTCTTGGAACAGCAATTAGGTTAATCAGAAGAAGTATTAGATACATGGCAAAGATCGGCCCAGCCCTCAAAGAGTTGGCGAAGGGTCTTAGAAAGTCAGCATGGTCGATGTTTTGGGCCGCAATCTTCTTTGCTCCCGCTGCAATGATGTTAGCGATACCAGTCATGGTGTTGGGCATCGCCCTCAAAGCACTAGGCAAGGGTCTTCGCCGCTTTGGAAAAGACGGTGGAGAGATGCTACAAAACGTGGCCTCTGGATTATTGATGTTTGGTATAGCACTATTACCAGCGTCGATTATGTTGATGATTGCTGCACCGTTCTTCTTTGCTGCTGCTATGATGTTCATCCCTGCTGCCATTCTGATGGCGATTGGTATGGCAATCTTAGCCGACCCCCTGATGAAGGTCTCGCAGGCCTTAGCGTTGATTCTACCGCACGCAGCGGGCATGCCAGCATTGGCCCTAGGGTTATTGCTCTTGGGTCCGGCGTTGATATCGTTCGGATTTGGATTATTTATGCTTGGTATTTTTGCTTCGCTTCCTTTCTTTAGTACAGGCTTGGATACCTTTATTACGGCATTACATGCCATGGCCACAGCGTTTCAGTCTATTCCTACTGAAAAGGCGGTTGCTCTTGGGCAAGTATTCCAAGGATTGGCAGCCATGACCGACTTAGATAATGCCGGTAGCATGCTGTTTGAGGTCGCGATGGGCATCTTCTGGATTGCCCGCGCCCTAGAAACACTGCCCGAAGAGAAAACGATCTCCATGGCACTATTGGCAACAAATATGGCAGATCTCATTACAGCCGCAGTCCAACTCAAGCCAGAGAACGTAGAGGCTGTAGAGGGAGTTGTTGCTGCCGCCGCCGAATATGCAGGCGTAGCAGCCGAGATGCCTCCACCCGGCATGGATGCGTTCGTGCAGGCGCTTACAAGTGCCCTTGGTCTTGGCGGCGGTGAAGACGGCGGTGGTGGAGGTCAAGATATTGTTCTGGAGCTTAACGGACGCGAACTTGGCCGCGCTATTGACGCTCACGTTAACGGTCGCCATGGCCTTAACATTGATTAAAATTGTGGCTTGACTACTTAATAGTAGACCACAAGGAGGTGCTGTGAAATGAGCGCAAGAGATAGAGCAGATTTTTTCGAACAGTTTGGCGGTTCAGCAGGTGTTCGGTACGACGACGGTTCTACTGGATTAGCAATAAATCGCTTATATTTCCTAGACTTTTTCCACGTACCTTCTGGAAAGCATGTTGTGTTTAAGGCTATGATTAATAGTTTTAGCGATCAGTATAGTTCTGAGTGGTCAACCGAAAATGTGTACGGCCGAATGGATCCGATTGCACAATTCCAAGGAACTCAGCGCGTAATCAGTCTGGACTGGGACGTAGTTGCCGGCTCTGTTGAAGAGGCTAAGTTAAATATGAAAAAATGCCAGCTACTCATGTCAATGTTGTACCCTACATACGAGGGCTCACCGGGAGACTCAAGTGCTACCCTTATCAACACTGCGCCACTCTTTAAATTTAAATTCGGCAACTTTGCGATGGACGCATCTTCTGGTATGGAAGCTGCATCAGCAACAGCGCAAGATGCTGGATTAGTTGGCTATATCGGTGGATTTACATTTGAACCTGATTTTGAATCTGGTATAATGGAAGATATTGATGGCACATTCGGAGGTGAAGTCTCCGGCCTAGGACACTTCTTTCCACAGCATATGAAATTAGCAGCAGAATTTACAGTATTACACACCCACAAACTTGGTTGGGAAGGCGATGAAAAACGAGAAGCCATGTTCCCCTATGGCGCTGGTGAAGCAGGCTTTACAGGAGACACTGACTCAGGTGACAGCCCGTCAGAGTCAGAATTGGACGACTTCTACGATGCCATCGGCCTTGAAATTGGAGGACCATAAGGATGCCCAGCAGATATAACGATAGGCTTAAGCAAAAAAACGGTTCGACGTTCTATTCTGATATGTTGGAAGAGCGCGGAGTAAAGTACGTAAAGCACTTTGTAACACCAGAGTTAAAATATCCCGATGCCAAACAGTTAACGGGAATTAAAAGAATTGCTCACATGTGGAAGCAAGGTGATCGATACTACAAGCTCGCCCACAAGTATTATAACGATAGTCGCTTGTGGTGGGTTATTGCATGGTTTAACCGTAAGCCCACAGAGGCACATGTCACGATAGGAGAGGTAATTTTCGTTCCAACTCCGTTATCTACAGTTACTAAATATTTAAGAGGCTAAAGTATGGCTGAAGAAGAAGAGGAAGATTCCACCCTAGAATTTGATGATCAGTGTTTTCTTATGGATTACGCTCACCTCATTGCGCCTAAAAATTATGACTGTAACAAGACAGATTACGACTTTGCCATCATAGAAACAGAACCTGATACTGGCCCATTTGAGATGATCGCGCAATTGCGTGGTGCCACTGGTCCCGATGGTACGGGACTAGATGAGTTCTTGGCAATCACGCCTTCTCAGGCCGCTTTGTTACAGCCTAGAATCAGGCTCTTTAAAATCAGTTATGCCGATGAAGCCGACCCCGGCACGGAAGTCGAGCTTAAGTTTAAAGATTTTACGAGCCAATCCAAAATCGAGGCAATTACTGCCTCCGCTTCAGGTCGAGGCGGCGGTGTGGGTCTGAAAGAGTTTGCATGGGAGTTCGCAGGGACGAACCCCGCAGAAGCCGAGCGGGTGATTAATGTAGATCTCAAGATGCATTTCCAAACCGTCTTTGATTTGGCAGGCTCCAGTGATACAGTTACGAGCCTAGACGACGTAGAGGACATTGCACTAGCTGAACCCGGAAACCCAAGCTTCCTTGACTTGGTGTTGATCCCTCCTTCTCGGCAGAAGGCCGCTATGCCAAACGCCAAGGCGGGCGGGGATAGTTATGTTCCCCAGTTTTATAAAATTAAAGCCGTGATAGGCTGGGCACCCCCTCAAGGCGAAACAATAAGCGAACCTCTCAAAAGAGAGTTAGCGTCGATGAACTTGATTATGTATTTGAACATCATCACACACGAAATAAGCATTAAAGAGGATGGCTCAATTGAACTCTCTGCACAATATGTTGCGTCGATGGAACAGGCGATGGACACAAAGGCGACTGATGTTTTAGTGGGCTATGACTCAGGCTTCTTCGATACAGGCGAAGAAGACATTGCAGAACTTGAAGAAGAAAAGAAGGAACTTGAGGCTGCTATTCGTGACGCCGAGGCTGCTTATGCTTGTGCTCAACAATTGGGGGGAGAGTATGAGGATACGGCTGAAGAGATCAACGACACGCTCCTTGATCTGAATGAAGATCTAGAGGACGTAAAAGACGACCTCAAGGATATGAACGAAGACAATAGAGAGGATATTTACGATGACTTTATTGACGATCTGACGCAGTATCTGATGGTGCTTGACTTAGAGAGCGATTTCATTGAAGAGTGGACAAATTCTGGAGCATCACAAGAGGCCCCTCCGATGGACGCAGAAATCACAGACGCTGGTGGAATATTTAGCGATGGAGATCCCGAAGAAGACGACCCCAAAGACCCAGATAAAGACAGAATCAACTTTTGGTATTTCGGTGATATTGTACAGGTTGCAACTGAGGCTATGCGCCGCAACAAAGACGCTAAAGCAGATAATATGAATATTATTCTTGGCCCGCTCGTCTATACTTCTACAAGAAATGGAATCACCCGTTCTTTTAGTATGGCAGATTTGCCTGTCTCATCTGCTATGTTCATGGAATGGTGGAAATCAGAAGTAGTTGAAAAACAAAGAGATGAATTTCCCCTCAGAAGCTTTATGACTGGTATCTTAAACTCTATTGTTATCCCCGCTCTCAAGCCGGGTTGTTTTCCCAAGGCAGATCCCGTTAGTGCGAACGTTTCTATTGTGCCTCTGGCTCTGAGAAACATTAGCGGCTCCCCACCCGTCGAACCCGGCCGACAAAGCTTGGTAGACGTGATCGACAAGATGGGAGCAGCAGACGTGCCAGAGGAAACAGCGGAGCCAGACTACGAATTTATGCTTTATTACATTTCTGCGTTTGGAGCGACTTCGCTTACTGGCGATCCTGTTGCTGACAAGGCGAAGGGAATTTATCACTATGATATTGGTAGGGACTCTGGGTTGGTCAAGAAGATTAGCTTCAACAAAGCAGACACGCCCGGTCTCAAAGAGGCGCGACAAGCAGAAGAAGGTGGCCTAAGTCAACTCAGAGAAGTTTATAATGCAGAAGTGTCAATGCTTGGGAACAACCTATATATTCCCGGCATGAGAATTTATGTTAATCCCCCATATGGGCTTGGAAATCCTTCGCAAAACAACAGCGCCGCGAACCTTCTGGGACTGGGCGGCTATTTTGATGTAATTAAAGTAAAGTCTGCCATCAGTCGCGGCGGCCAGTATACGACCGACCTAGAGACTATCTTTGCATCATCGGGAGCACCACGGAAAACTGATGAAGAGTGTGAAGACTTTATCGAAACAATCAAGGCCACTGATTGGTGGGCAGAGCAACAATCATGGCTTGATGGCCTTATGGACACGGTGGACGCAGCCATTGACATGTTCGACTTCTGGGGTCCAGACGGTGTAGAGTGTGATTAGGGGGATTAAATAGTGGGTAAAATTGAAAATAAAATTCTGGAAGAAGATCCAAATGCGTTCGTTGCAAACTCTCGCCTGAAAACAAAAGAAATCTTTAAAGAGAGATCAAGGTACAAGGATGATGTGCCGATGGTGGCCTCTAACGGTACGGAACTTCCTTATATTGATATGTGGTATGACAAGAGCTTGTACGGCAGAGTAAATACTAGATTCCAACCAGTGTATCCCTCGGAAACCAACCTAGTTCTTTTGGCAGATGGCTGTACAGTTCTTGATTTTGTTGCCGATGCCTTTAACGCTTTCAGGAAGCGCTGGGAAGAGTTGACGGCCCAAGGTGTCGTGGAGCAGGTTGGTCTTTTATCGACTTTACAGCCGATTGCTGGATGGGTAAGTGTGCATGAGCAGTACCACATGTACGTAGAAGAGATGTATGCTGATTTACAAGAATGGCTAAAGACTAAACGAAGCACAAAAATACTAAACTTCTCTGATTTTTTAAAAGTTTTTGCAGAGTACGTAGCGGAAAAGGCACCAGCCAAAACATTTACTAGATCTGGCTACATTACATCGGCCCAGTGCGATCCTAGAATTAGCGGCTTGATCATAGAGATGAATAGGCCGACTGTCAGCTTTAACAATGACTACACGAAGTATCGTGCTTTCCTGACGGATCCGAATTACGAACTGTATGCCCTCACAGCCGCTCAGTATGGTTTTTATGTGGACAAGAACGCGCCATTTAGATTGGTGGCGAATGTTAAGTCTCAGGCTATGCTGGGATACATGAGCAAGTACGGTATAAACAGAACAGGCAGAATGTTTGCTCTCTATTATTATAGGGCTATGCCGAAAGATAGAGTTTCGCTGATGCCTTACTTGGTCTCAATGTGGAATTCGTATGCGTCTTCCTATCCATACTATACGGTTTCAGAATTAGTTGAGATTTCGACTGGACAATATGTTACGAAGAGAAAGATGTACCAAAGACAACTACTGACAACAGATAAGCCCTTGCCCGATCTGGAAGAAATAAAATTCATGTTCTATGTGAATTGTAAAGAGGCCTCCGCGCCATACTCACAGAACGCTTTCAATCATCACGTCAGGAACATAGAAAGGTTATGGAACTCTGGAAATAAAAAAGCAGTCGTTGAGTATCTGTTCGATAGTTTGGACGAATATCCTGTGCCATCACCCGGCGGCAACCCATCTTATGCAATAGAGGTTGACAACGCAGGAGAAATGCGTTACAATACTAAAGGCTCTACAAATAATGTAGGTGATTTTCAACTAAAATTGAATTGGAGCAAAGTTGCAGTTTCAGACTCTTGATAACAAAAGCCAGTGCGTGGGCGTATATGCGGAAAACGAATTAAAGTTCACAGACCTCCCAGATGATCTAACAAAGACATGGGACTACTCGTCTTTTCTTAAAGGTAGAGATATCGAGTATGCTCAGATTTATTGTGCTGGCAGTTCTCTTGATGATGTCTGTCCTGAACATTTGTCCAATATTTGGAATCATGCGAAAGGCGAGTTGAAGGCGCATTACAAGGCCTTCGCCACATCAAAAATTGACATGAATGAGCACTGCTTTTATGACATGGTGCCCGAACGGATGCTGTATGATTATTGCGAAGCCAAAGACGCAATCACATCCTATGTATTCTCCAACTATGAGAAGCCCAAAAACTATGACTTTTTGCGTACCCTTCTTGAAGAGGTCGATCAACTCTCATATAATCAGCTAAACTTGAATTTTAGTGCTCTAAACGACATTAGGCACAAAACGCAAGTACGTAAATTTATTAAAAAGTATTCTGGTCGCCCGCAGTATTGTAGGTATAATGTGTTCGGCACTAAAACTGGGCGACTTACAACTCGACCCAACTCATTTCCGATCCTTACTATGCCCAAGAGTTACCGAAAGATTATTCGACCAAACAATGACTGGTTTCTTGAGTTGGATTACAACGCAGCAGAGTTAAGAACAGTGCTTGGGCTTGCCGGCCAAGAGCAGCCACAGGGCGACATTCATGAATGGAACATTGAGCGTATCTTCAATGGCCAGTTGTCACGCGACGACGCCAAGCAGAAAGTTTTTGCATGGTTGTACGGCTCTACACTATATACTAATGATGGGGATCATAAAAAAAGCGTGGCAAAGGCACTGTCAGAAGTCTATCGAAAAGAGGAAATTGTTAGACAGCATTGGACCGGCTCACATGTCAAGACACGATTCGGACGATGTATCCCTAGTGATCATCATCACGCTCTCAATTATATTATTCAGTCTAGTACGGTCGATATTACCCTCGGGAAGCTTATCGAACTTGCAGACCTCCTTGGAGATCACAAATCCTCGGTTGCATTCACCCTACATGATTCAGTCATCATCGACCTCTCAGACGATGACCGACGACTCGTACCAGAAATGGTTAGAATCTTTGGAGACACAGCCCTAGGAAAGTTTAAGACAAACGTGTCAGCAGGCAAGGATTTCGGCAACATGCGCCCGCTCCGGCTCCCCCAAAAGTAAATGAAGTTGAAAACCCCGATTCGCCAAAATTTTTCGCCGCCAAATTTTCCAGATTTGAAACAGCCAACTTAGAAAAAGCGAACTAATTACTATAACCGGCGCAAACAGGGAAAAACAATCATGATAGAAGAAGAAAATGTAGATACAGTAGTTTTTTGCGGATTGTCCGAAACAGGATACCGACATTACATGGAATCCCAATCGATTCCCATGAGTGAAACAACATACCTAGACAACTATAGCGTATTGCAGCAAGTTTTGAGCGGCTATGAAGTGCCATCGGACTTGCATGAGTCGTTTTTGGGTAATCTGACTCCCGAATGGGGCAAAGCAGGCGTAAATACATCCTTTTTCTACGAGGACGCAGAAGCTTATGGCGAATATGTCGTAGAAGCTAGGCTAAATGGAGAAGAATGGCAAGATTATGTCGTTTTGCCCGGTGGTTTGGTGCTTGTGCGCGACCCGGCAATCATGGAGGTGTTAGAAGTCTATAAAGACAGAGTAAAAGGGCGAATTATGTCCGTTTTACGGGAAAATACTCAAGATGCGAGCACATTTAAGCGAGAAAACCACATTGCCCAACCTGAACCGCATAGCGCATCCTTGATTGATGAAATTTTACTGGAAAATGTTCGCGAAAAGGTTTTAGCTACGCTAACAGAGGAAAAATTACTTCGTGAGATTGACGAAGATGAGATGACCCACATCCAAGATGTTCTGGATAGCATGGGCGAAAGAGAGTTGGCTTTCAACCACTTGTTTGGTGAAAAGGTCCGCAAAGTCATCGATTTTGAGACTATGGACGATGACACTGACTTTTACAAGCTGGCCGAGATCATGAGGGATAAGCTCAATGTCCGGGTTGACTGGAAAACAGGTATGGTTTCAGGCGAGAGAGAAATCACGGATCATGACAACGAATTGAACAACTTGGTAGACATGCTCGCCAACAACAAGCCAATGCCCGAAAAGAAAATCAAAAAGTTCCAGATGAAAATTAACAAATACTTTAATAAGGTCGAGGCTCTTTACAAGCAAATGACCGATGCCAGAATGACCATTGTACGAAAAAAGCATAACAACAGTGAGGTGCATTCATCGCCCTTTATTTCTCTCACGGGGCAAGACATCAGCGATAACACTAGTCCCGAAGAGTTAAAGAGGTACAATCAAATCTTGCAAGGGCTTGAATTATACACCGGACGCGCCGGCATGAACGCTGAACTTTATAACGCGATGCCGATGAAAGAAAGGGATGGCAGCCAGCCGTACTCGATTCTGCCTAAATGGGCCACATGGTGGCGCGATAATGCAGGTTATGTTAAAAAGAACTACGACGAGCTATTTGGCGACAAGTACGCGATGATTATTACCCGACATCCTATTGATGTGCTTCGAATGAGCGACTTCGATTCAATTTACTCTTGTCATAGCCCCCCTTCGCACCCTCACCATGATAGCTCATTTTACAGGTGCGCTGTAGCCGAAGCCCATGGCCATGGTGCTATCGCATATGTTGTCAACAAAAGCGAACTGCTGGAAGTGGCAGAGGCTAGCAGTTTAGAGGAAGCAGAAGAAGCAATTCAGGACGGAGAGATCTTTGGCGATGAAACGAGAGGTTCACATGTTGGAATGTATCATCCAACTATAACGCTGGAGCCGATCTCTCGTCTTCGCCTCCGTCAAGTAAGGTATTATGACGATCCCGATGACATCAAGCGCCATGACGAAGGAAAAGAACTAGCAGTCCCAGAAGTCCGAGTATATGGCGAGAAGATTCCGGGGATTAGAGATAGAGTAGTTAAATGGGTTAAAGAGGGCCAGCCGCTTTCTCTTGAGGAACTGCCAGCATCTGAATACTATGACGACAAGGCAGGTGCGAACAAGCCCGCTGTTGATTTGGGTAAGTTTGTTAAATTCGGTGGCTCATACGAAGACAATAACGTAAGATCACTAATCTCGGCAATTCTGCCAGATGGTGCGGCCGTAACCGGACACCCGATAGAAGACACCGAAACGCAAGATAACCTCCCAGATAGCTTGGGTAACCCAGTTGAAGCTCTTCGGGCCGAATGTGAACCCATTTTCGACAAATGGGAATCAACTTACGCAAAGATCGAGCTAGAGGTAGAATATGAGGATGACGGCGCTGATGGCGCATATGCAGCAGTAAGGGCCACGTATAGATGCGAAATACCGATCGGTGAGGTCACAGAAGTGCCGGGATATCAGCATCACGAATACATAGTCGAGGAATTAAACCAGTTCGACTTTTCTGGTGCGATGCAGCGACAGGACAAGCACTGGTCCAGATCACCGGAGCACGTAGACACTTTTGACGGACGCGGAAGAATTACTACGGTCGGCGGCCCATCTCAGGGATATTTGGTTATCGAATTGGGGTGCAACATGGAGGCCTTTGACGACAATGGCAGTGGCTATTTTACCAATGCTGAAGAATTTGAAAACTCATGTGTCTACTTGAACGAGATGGACGACAAAGACGAAGCAATCGACGACATTATTATGCGATACCTCAAGCGCGAAGGCTTCACCCCCGGAAGTCAATATATGCAATTGGCTATGGACATTGAAAACGGAGAAATCGATTCCTATGAGTGGGACGTAGAAACAGACGGAGAATACGATGACTCATACGAGTCGTATGCCCAGTACACTCACCACTATGATTACGAATCAGGCCCGTTCAAGTCTAACCCCGAGGTATTAGAGAAATTACTTAACAGCCGTGAATACCGCGTGCTGTTGCGTCAGTACATACTGGCAACGCCAAAAAACAGAGTTGGTACAGAATACAATCTAACAGTGGATAACGCTGGCACACAGGTTGTAGCAAACTATGTCAGACATTACATAAGATTCAAGATCACAGCAGACGATCCCGCCGAGGCCGTAGAGTTGTTCAAGGAACTCGTCACTGGTGAAATGGACGATGAGGAAAACCTCAACGTACCACACAACAAGGCCCTTGCAAATATAATGAAGCAGGCGCAGTCCGGTCAGTGGAGCGACGATGTGAAAGAAGTTAAAGTAAGAAAAGGTGATTACATGAGTAATTGGAGGAACTTTATAGCGAACTAACATAGGAGGGTCAAGTATGATTAGATATGTGATGCTAGTAGCGATGGCAATGATCGTCGCTTGTGCAGGTTGTGATGAGCCTGCCGAACTGGAATATGAAGAACCTGTAGTGGTACAGGAAGAGGTGGAGCCATATCCATGGGCCACATGGGAAGAGTGCGGTCATTTACTTGATCAGAATCCATGCAACTTTAGCCTCATGGATCAACATGGAGAACAAGTAGAGTTATATGAGCACTATGGAAAAGTTATTTTATTGGACTTTTCGGTAACATGGTGCGGTCCATGTAACACAGCCGCCCCGTATGCAGAGACTTTTAAGCAAGACTACGGTGAAGAGAATTTTGTATGGATTACGATACTAATTCAAGACGGCGCAGGAAACGATACAGATCAGGCAGACTTACAAGCATGGGCAGCGACCCACGGCCTGTCAGATCCTGTACTATCTGCCACAAGGGAAGAGGTATACGATCCAGACGGTGTAACGGGGTATCCATTGGGCGGCTGGCCAACAATGGTTATCATTGACAGGGAGATGGTCTTAAGATACGGTATTTATGGCTGGAGCGAGCAAGCTATGCGAACCTCTATTGAAGGTTGGCTTTAGGGGGTCTGCATGTGTTATATTTACTATATGCTCTTGTGACAGTTGCTGTCGCAACCCAGAACCCCGTTTGGCATGACATCCCAAGCGTCGTTATATGCCCAACTTCATCTGTTACTGTTGAACGCGCTGAAGAGGCGGTTAAATATTGGAAGAAGCTGGGCCACGCCATAGGGCCGGTGAGAAAGGTCAGAGCCGGTTATATGCCGTGTGTCTCTGGAGAGCCATATACCGGAACAATCGTCATCGACATTCCAAGCTCAGGATTCAACTTTGGTCAACAATTGGGGGTCACATCGACGACATACGATGCGTTCACGTTTGAGATCTATCATGCAAAGATAGAAATTGCAGACAATTGGGCAAACACCGAGAGGTTGCTGGAACACGAACTCGGTCACGCCATAGGCTTTAGAGATAACAATACGAGGGGCCATATGATGAACCATGAGTGGATATCAGGCGGTTACGACTCAAAAGGACTAAAAAAATAACGATGTATGAGTATGACGCACAACTGGACAGGGTAGTCGATGGTGACACTGTAGATGCTATGATTGATTTGGGTTTCAGTGTGTGGGTCAAGAAGCGAATCAGGCTATACAAGATAGATGCCCCTGAGAGCCGCACAAGGGATGCAGAAGAGAAGATACGAGGCCTTGCAGCCAAGGCTCGCCTACAAGAGCTTCTAGAGGCTTCTGGGGGCAAATTTAAATTACTTTCACATGGCGTTGGAAAGTACGGAAGGTGTTTGGGCACACTAATTATAGAAGGCACAAATATCAACGAGAAGCTAATTTCCGAAGGCCATGCTGAGAGATACTTATGATAAAGATATATGAAAATTGGAGATTATTCTTGGAGAAAGCAAAGGACATAGATGAAATCGCTAAAGCGGTAGTGTTTAAAGATAACAAAATACTTTTGCTCAAGAGATCTAATTACTTAAAGAAGTATGCAGGAGAATGGGACTTACCCGGTGGCCACCTTGTAGAGGACGAGGCAACCGAGGACGGTTTGAGGCGAGAAGTTGAAGAAGAGACAAATCTTTCACTTAAAAACATTAAAAAGTTAACGAAAGATGGTAAAATGAGCTATTTTAAGGCTGATGCTGGGCCAGAAGATATAAAACTCAGCGACGAGCACACAGAGCACAAATATTTTTCAGAATCAGAGTTGGAGGGACTATCCGACTTGCCAGCCAAATACAGGAATGCAATTAACAAGGCTTTAAGTAATGACGATGACTAACACAACAAAAGAATACCTTAGAGAGATAATCATCGAAGAGACACAGAGTGTCATCTTTGAGCGCCGTTTGTCTGATATGATCGATCAAGTCGCGTTTGAAATGAAAATTACGCTCACCGAAGAGCAAAAAAGAAGCCTAATGCAGCGTCTGGCGCAGAGTGCAAAACAAAACATATTTGGTCTTGCTGTAGGTGCGATCACGGCCCTCGCAGGAGGCGGCCTGTACAATGCCCAGAGTCAGTACGCCGCTGAAGCCGCCGCTCAAGCCCAACAGATAGAAAATTCAAATATAATGGATAGTATCGAGGGCAGCGCAAAAGAGAAAGAGCTTGCACACTTCATTGCATCTGGCGGCGGTGGAAAGTGGATCTGGGGCTCAGGAAATTCAACCCAGCATACGATTCAAGACGGAAAAGTGGCGGTTCTCCCGCCGGGTGTTTCCGTTGCTGTCGCCGTATTGCAAACAAAGACTTCCAACGCTGCCCCGGCCTTCGGGATTCCCTCTCAGGTCGTAGGATTTGAATCAGGTCAGGGTGGAAAAATAGACTATGGAGCGTTTGACTCCACCTTTGGCACTTCTACTTCTGGTGGCACTTATGTTGATCCATTTGACTATGGATTTAAGGAGTTGAAAACTCAATACAGCCCTGAGTCCGGTTATTTGCCCTTAGTGATGGTAGGCCCCGACACAATCCTTCAACACCCAGACTATATTCTGGAAAATGGAATGACTGTCCAAGATTACTACAATAAGCTCTATTTCAAGGATTATTTCAGCATCGAAGACGTTGAGAATATCCTCAGTACCGGTACGGCGAACACAGATACCATCAAAGACGTTGAGCAACTATTTATATCAGCAAACCCTGACATTGTGCAGGCATTGGAGCCAGAATGAAACAACTATTTGAAAATTGGCGCAATTTCCTTAATGAAAAGAAGTGGGCAGACTACGAGTTTGGAAAGGACTCATGGGAAGAGCTTTCTCCAGCAGAGATCGAGGCCGCAAGAGATCCTGTCGAGGTGGACATCCCAGAGGAATTTATCAACTTAATCAACAAGGCCTATGAAAAGATTGGCGGGAACTTTGATTTTAAGACTCCCGAGGATGTTCCCGGCGAAGCCGACGTGTGGATGGCTACAGATATTGACGACGATCCCGAACCAGACTCCCTGAGAGTGGCAAAAACGAAGCCAGCAGGAATCAAGCTTTCGGCTTCTGGTCACGACGGCACTCGACCCGGAATTGATGCGTATAAAGCTAAAACAGCAGAACTGCTTAAAAAGCCGGGTCATTACGCAGAAATGTCCAAAGGTATTGCACACGTTATGTTAAAATACCATGGAATTCGCCACGTCGATGATCCAGAAGTTGTGCAAGCCACTTTGGGGCCGAATAAGCCTATCAAATGGCTTGGAGCGCATCCAGAGGGCAAGTATCCCGGCATTGAGGGTTGGTATACGAGAACAATTTCTGGCAACGAAGACGAGTTAAAGATTATGCTAGGAGACCCAAGACCATGAAGTTTCCAATTTTTTATGAAAACAGTAGAGTTCCAGAATTGCTTTCAAGGATCACGCCCATAAACGTATGGGCCAATTCGTTCGCTTTTTGGGTCTGGTGTCGCGGCGAAATGAGCGACAGAACGAAGAGGCACGAAACCATTCATTATCTACAGCAAAGAGAGATGCTGATGGTAGGCCAGTGGATTTTGTATGGGTTATTCCACCTTATTGGTCTTATAAAGTATAGAGATGGCAAGACAGCTTACTACGAGAATCCGTTTGAGCGCGAAGCGTATGCAAATGATGAAGATGAGAATTACTTAGAAAATAGGCCACTATGGGCATGGGTGAAGTACGTATGAAGCTGTTCGAAAAAAAGTGGAAGGAGTTCACAAAAGAAGCAGACCCAGATATGGAAGAATATCTGAAGAAGCACCCATATATGGAAATGGATGGGCTTCAGGAGGATGCTGGCACCGCTGCCGTACCTTCACACTTAAAGAACAGATTCGCTCGATGGACCAAGGATACACAACAGATACTTGATGAGCATATGCCCAACTGGGTTGCTCTCAAAATGCTCGGTCAGGGCGCTAGCGGAATGGTGTTCCTGATCGAGGACCAGACTAGCGGTGAAAGACGAGCACTAAAACTGGTAGATCGCGATAAAAGCGAATATTACGATTCTGAAAAGAGCAGCTACGAGTGGGTCATGCAAAATCGCAATAGTTTACCCGAGGGTGTAAAAGAATACTTGCCCGTAGTACAATCGGTGCGAGAGGTGACAGTATTTAGGTACACCACCATGCTGATGATTACGATGGAAGTCCTAAAACCTCTGCCCAAACAAGTTGTAGACGATCTACTGGCTGGCACAGATGTTAGCCTCACTGCGAGCAAAGAAGAAAGAATTTTAGCTGACTACGACTCAGTAGAACATATCGTCTTGAAAACAGTGGCCGGCTCTCTTATATTACAGCAAATTATGTCTGAAGAACTCGGCTTGGATAAAGCCCGAGGCATCGAAGGCATCAATATGATAGAAGACATTCAAACAGCCGCTGTAGAGATGTTTTATACAGGCAAGACGCCCCAAAACGTTGTCGCTGCTGTAGAAGCGAATTCGGACAGTTTTGAATCCGGTCGTGGCCCCGGTAAAAAATCAATAGAACTTATCGCAGCGATAGTATTGCAGATATTAAAAAGACTGGAAGTAGAGCAAACTAGCTTGCTTCCTTCTCTGATTGGCGATTTGAGCAGGTACATGAAGTCAGCAATCGGAGGTTTCGTTATTCCGATTCACGCAGACGAAGATCTTCACTGGATGGGTCAAGCCAGCGGCACGATAGCGAAGAACTTACCAGAGCGTACAGGAATTATTGATGCTATTAACTATCTGCAAAATGAGCGCGATGTCGTAGCAAGAGACATCCATCATAAAAACGTTATGATGCGTCCCTCCGATGGTCAGATGGTAATCATGGACCTTGGATTGTTTCATATCGGAGAAAGTGCTTGATCTTTTATTCTAGATAGGTTACAATCCTATATGTTGACACTATTTGTGAGGGCGTAGAATGAAAATAGTAGGAATTGGTGGAGCAGGCTGCCGCCTGGCGGATACATTCGCAGAATACCCACAATATACGATCTATAAGATCGATGATGAGGTTGAAAAAGACAAAAGGGTATATTGTGTTCCGTCTGCTTCGTCGGTGGAAGAATATGAGGACAAGTGCCCTTCGTTTAAAAGCTTTTTTCGTAGCTTCAGGAAGGGTGATGAAGTCCTGTGTGTCGTCAGCGGAGCATCCAAAGTCTCTGCGGTCACACTGAGAGCCCTATCTGCGATCCAGAGGACAAATATTACTTTATTGTATATTATGCCCGAAATGAAGCTCATGGCGCACAAGCAAAAGTTGCATGAGCGAGTTGCTTTTAACGTATTCCAAGAATACGCCCGATCCGGTCTGTTTAAGCACATGTACATCATTAATAACGCCGAGGTTGAAAAAATCATTGACAATGTACCCGTTGTTGGGTATTATGATGTATTGAACCACACCATTGCGGCGACAAAACACATGATCAATGTTTGGAACAATAATGAGCCCGTATACAGTAGCTCGTCAGAAACTCTGGTTACAGCAAGGGTATCGTCGTTTGGCATTGTCGATATGAAAAATAATCAAGAAAAATTGTTTTTTCCTATTGACAACGTGAACGAGAAATGTTACATTTATGCTATAAACAAAGAAAGACTAGAAACAGACGGCAAGTTGTTTGCCAAACTTAAAGAGAAGATCCATAACGGATCAGAGATGATATCAAACGTAAAGATTTATTCAACAGATTACGAAGAGGACTATGCATACGTTATAGTCAGTTCGTCAGAAATTCAAACCAGAGAGTAAAATGATAATGAAAGGATACACAGGAAATTTTGTCAAGAAGGACGGCAGCAAGCGTACTATGCGCTTTGTACGCCTTGATGACCTGCCCGCAGGTACGCTTGACTCACATATTAAAGGAGTCGTCCCAAAACGCAAGCTAGCCGAAGGAATGGAACTAGTGTGGGACTTGGACTCCAGCGGATTTCGCATGTTCAACTGGAAAACGGTTGATGGTGAAGTATCCGAGATCGAGGTCGCTAACCCGTTCGAATAAAGCCGACCGCTGGCACACCGGGCAAAGTGTGCCGCTTTCAACCAATGGAGAAATTATGAGAGTAATTCTACCGCTTCTTGCCGCTTCACTCATGGTTGCGTGTGGCGATAAGGACGAAGAAGATACAGCGGCTGATACCGCTGACTCTGCCGCAGAAGACACAGCAGCAGAGTAAAAACTAAACCGCTTGCAGACCGGATAAAGTCTGCAATTTTTTATTGACAGCTCGCAGTATCTTTGGTATACTGTATTCAGCAGGTTGAGAAATTTGTCAACCTGACTATAGCCAAGAGCAAAAGGAGAAAAGCAAAATGGCAATTGATCTAGCAAAAATGCGTGAGCGCCTTCAGGCGGCTCAGAATAAGGGCGGCGGTGATAACACCTTCTGGCGTCCTAGTGATGGAGAGCAGTCCATCCGAATCTTACCCACCGCAGACGGAGACCCGTTCAAGGACTATTGGTTCCACTACAATGTGGGTGCCAATCGTGGGTTCTTATGTCCCAAGCGTAACTACGGGGATAGTTGTCCCGTGTGTGACTTCGCCTCCCAGTTATGGCGAGAAGGCACCGAGAAGGACGATCCCGAGGCCAAGAAGATGGCAAAGGGCTTGTTTGCCCGCCAGCGCTTCTTTAGTCCGGTCCTAGTCCGTGGAGAAGAGGATGCAGGAGTCCGAGTCTGGGGTTACGGCAAGACCGCTTACGAGTCTCTACTGGGCCTCGTTCTCAACCCAGAATACGGGGATATTACCGATCCCGAGTCGGGAACCGATCTGGTACTTAACTATGGCAAGCCTCCGGGCGCGTCTTTCCCTCAGACCAAGCTGACCCCCCGCCGCCGCTCATCTGTCCTGTGTGATGAAGCTGTTGGAGGTGACGACCGCTGCGCTGAACTTCTGGAGAATATTCCAGATTTTGATAACATCTTTGAGCGTAAGAGTACGTCAGATGTTGCAGCGATGCTCGATGAATATCTTTCGGGAGATGAGTCGGCAGAAGGTTCATCCACGGAGACTAGTCGATACTCTGATTCCACAGAAACGACTGGTCAGGACGTAGATGCCGCTTTCGACGAGTTGGTCGGAGGATAATCCTATAGGGAAACGTGCGCGAAATCTCCAGCCGCTTCCTCAGACGTATACGAGTCGAAGCGTTGTTCGAAGAGATCACACTTGGTAATGCAAGGAAAGCGCACACCTGTAGGGCCGCAGGGAGGCATGGGCTCATAGATGCCTCACCCATCTTACAATATATAGTCTTAGGAACCATAAAATGGCAAGAAGCAAAAAATCTAATGGGGCAGGAAAGCTGTCCATCTCTCAAATGAGAGACTTAATTAACAAAAAGGCTGGCATCAATGTCGCACATTCGCTGACAGATGAAAACCCAACCGCAGTAAAAGACTGGATCTCTACTGGCTCACGTTGGCTTGACTCCATTATTTGCAAGGGTCAACTAGCCGGGATCCCGGTAGGTAAGGTCGTAGAAATCGCAGGCCTTGAGGCAACTGGAAAGAGCTATATGGCCGCTCAGATCGCAGCGAATGCTCAGAAGATGGGAATCGACGTTATTTATTTCGATTCCGAGTCAGCAATCGACCCGGACTTTCTGCAACGCGCAGGTTGTGATTTGAATAGTCTTCTATATGTTCAGGCGTCATCGGTTGAATTTGTGCTAGAGACAATCGAAGAGCTACTTGGGTCAAACGACAATCGCATGTTATTTGTGTGGGACTCCCTCGCACTAACTCCCTCGATTTCGGATGTCGAAGGAGACTTTAATCCACTGTCTTCGATGGCTGTGAAGGCCCGTATTCTTTCTAAGGGTATGTCAAAGTTGACTGTGCCAATCGCAAACTCCAAGAGTACCTTTCTGGTGCTAAATCAGCTAAAGACGAACATTACTCGTTCACCGTCTGAGGCCATGACAACCCCCTATATTACACCGGGCGGCAAGGCTATGCACTATGCTTATTCTTTGCGTATTTGGCTCACTGGCCGAAAAGCGAAGGCTAGTTTCATTACCGACGAAAAGGGTTTCCGAATCGGCTCCGAAGTAAAGGTAAAGCTAGAAAAATCAAGGTTTGGAACTGCTGGCCGCCAGTGCAACTTCAAGATTTTATGGGGCACAGATGAAATCGGTATTCAGGACGACGCTAGCTTATTTGATGCTATTTCTTCGTCGCCTTCGCTGGTTCGTACCGGCGCTTGGTTTACTCTGATGGATGAAGCCGGCAACGCAGTAGGCAGCAAGTTTCAGGCATCGAAATGGGTAGAACGCATGCAAGATGATACGTTCAGGGAGAGGGTATACAAGATCATGGACGACGAAGTGGTTCGCAAGTTTGCAAACCGTGAAGGCAACGCATCAGACTTCTACGAAGAAAAGGATGAAACGTGACATATTCGAAAACTGTTGACCTTTACGGGGATGGAATCGGAAAGGTTGACTATGTAAACCACATGGGGTCAGATTTAACTGTTGTTAATTCGGCCCGCGTGTCGTTTGGAGTACAGAAAGATGAAATCGACGAAAAAGACAAGAGACTCATTAATTATCTCATCAAGCATAAGCACACTTCGACTCTGGAGCATAATCTCATTACTTACAGGTTCTGTGTTCCTTTGTTCGTTCGCAGTCAGCACCATCGCCATCGAACGTGGAGTTATAACGAAATTTCTCGACGTTATACCGATGTAAACATTCAATTTTATAGCCCGGAAGTATTTAGGACTCAGCACAAGTCTAACCGACAGGCTAGCAATATTAATGAGACTAAAAACCCAGTTATGTATCACTTTGAAGATGGGGGCACGCTACGCGCCGCATCTTTGATCAAGAGACACCACGAACATTCACTAAAACTATTTGACGATCTAATCTCATCAGGCGTATGCCGGGAACAGGCAAGGGGCGTTCTACCTCAGAACATGTATACTGAATACTATGGAACTGTTAATCTATCTAACTTACTCAAATTCGTTGACCTTCGAACACATGACGGGGCACAGTGGGAAATCCAAAAGGCCGCCGAAGCGTGTCTGGAGATTGCCACGGATTTGTTTCCAGAAACTGTGGGGTCTTATCGCAGGATTAGGGGTGAATAATGAAATACAGCCTTCTGACAGTGACGTGTTACCCTGAATTTTGGAAGGATTCAGACCCCATTCATCCCGATGTAGGTCCAGACTTTAAAACTGCTATAGGTCGTGAAGTTTATGGACTTAAGGGTGTCGATGGGGAATGGAAAGCATTCATGTGCTTGGCGAGGACTGAAGACGTGCCTCGCGACATGGCCGAGCTAGACAGTATGACAATCCCTGCTGGCCCAGTAATTGTGCCTTATACGGTGTGGAGTTTTGAGAAGGGCGCAGGCCGCGAGATGATAAACGAGGTGCTTCGTGCTGCCAAGACAACTTTAAAAAACGTTGAGCGTGTTGTCACTCTGTCTCCAATGACCATGATGGCTGAAAAGTTTCACCTAAGAAATGGAGCTAAAAAGTTCAGAGTCAACAAGGAAACAGTAAATTTCGAATACGAGCTAACATGAAAGTTGGCGATCTAGTTAGGCCTAAGTCTGGTCCGTATAGGCACCAGATGGGAGTTGTAGTTAAAGTTAATCTATTAACTACAAAAATTATGTTGACAAACGGCCGCAGCGCGTTGTATAATATAGATGTACTGGAAATAATCAGTGGAACCCCAGAAACTAAAAGAGACAAATTAAGGAAAATCTATGAATATTCTATTTCTACATGGTCTACAGTCGTCGCCAAACTCATACAAGCGAAGAATGATCGAAACCGAAGGACACAGCGTATACGCCCCCGCGCTCCCCGCCGATGATTGGGAACGCTCAGTGAAGATTGCCAGAGAAGCAGTCGAGATCCACAAGCCAGATCTTATTATTGGGTCTTCACGCGGAGGTGCCGTTGCAATGGCCACGCACTCTAAGGTTCCTATGATTTTGGTAGCCCCAGCTTGGGCTAAGTATGCACCATGGGAAACTATTTCCGGCAACACTGTTATTATCCATTCTGAACAGGATGAGGTGGTTGACTATAGAGATTCAAAGGATTTGGCGCACATGTTCGGGGCCAAGCTCATTACTGCTGGTGAAACGCACCGCATGAATGATACAGAAGCACTCAGCGCCATCTTTAGTGCAATAAACGAAGCAGCTACCGGAGAATGAAAATGGTAGATCTTCACGGGCTAAGGCACAAGGATGTTTCAGATACGATCATACGTTGTTGCAGCGAGTACGAGACTCCATTTGTGGTGATCACTGGTAATTCGGATCAGATGAAAAAAATTGTAGCAGCAGCGGCAGCGGAAATGGGCCTTAAAGTTAGAGATTCGTATGAGAACCCCGGCCGAGTGGTAATTTACGACAAATAATAGTTGACATGGCGCTTGCGCTGTGGTACTATCTTTATACATCAACCAAGGAGGTACTAATGATGTATTCAATGTTAATCGCTATGTTGGCCATTCCAACCGTCGATGCACACAAGCGTGTCAAGCCTCACGCCCGCCCTACTGCCGTAGTAGTAACGCCTACTGTGTCTGTTGCGTGGACGTGGGTACCCCAGACTCGCCGTCATCGCGGCTATTGGACGCACCCCACTCATGGTCGAGACTACGGCCCTAATCGCCCTCCGGCACGCCCTAACGCGCAAGCAATTTGGGTTCCCGGCCGCTGGGTCGGTCATGGACCACGCCGTCATTGGGTTGCAGGTCATTGGCGTCCTGCATGTCCTGTTGTTGCTCCACGCAATGCCCCACAACGCCGCCGCTAGGAGCAACAATGTCCTTTGATGGTCGCACGAAAAAATTCTTCACTATTGCCAAGAAGGTAGCAGCTAAAGAATGCGATACTGACAGGGTTTATCGACACGGTGCTGTTCTGGTAAAGGGCAGCACCGTTCGTAACTCTTGTGCAAACAGGAACAAATTCAAGGGCTGGGGTAACCGGTTCCGTCGCAAAGATGAGGGCTATGCAACTTTGCATGCCGAACTAGGTTGCGTTCTGGGGGTAGACCGCAGGGACACCAAAAACGCAACCGTATATGTAGTTCGTATCGATGCGGAAAACAATTATAAGCTTTCTCGACCGTGCTCTATGTGCCAATCGGCCATGAGGCACGTTGGCGTCAAGAAGGTCGTCTATTCAATCAACAACGAAGAGTATGGAGTACTAAAACTATGAACCGCGTGCTTATCATCGATGCGCTAAATCTTATGCTACGCAACTATATCGTCAATCCTAGTCTGTCATCTAATGGCCAGCCAATTGGGGGCCTGAAGGGTTTCTTGCAGTCTTTGCAGAAGCTTTGCCGAGAGACTAAGCCAAATGCTGTAGTCATTGCATGGGACGGTCAGGGCGGCTCAAACCGACGCAAGCAGATGAACAAGAATTATAAAGAAGGCAGAAAGCCAATTCGTCTGAATCGGGATATTCGTAACCTGACAGAATCAGAAGAAGTCACAAATAAGATCTGGCAACAGACTCGACTAGTTGATATGCTAAATCAACTACCAGTTACGCAGATTATGTTGCCAATGGTAGAGGCTGATGATGTTATCGCGCAAGTAGTCAAGTCGCCAGTTTTTCATGACTGGCAAAAGGTAATTGTTTCGTCTGACAAGGATTTTATTCAAATTTGCAGCGAAAACACCATTCTTTACCGCCCAATCCAGAAGAAAATACTAAATTCTATGCGAATTGTTGAAGAATATGGTATTCATCCGAACAATTTCGCCCTTGCAAGGGCAATCGTTGGTGACAAATCAGATAATCTAGATGGTATTCGTGGGGTCGGCCTACGTACTATAGCGAAGAAGTTCCCGTGCATGTCAGAAGAGGAATTCATCACAATCGACAAACTAATTGAGATGTGCAGCACTGCCGAAAAACAAGCTAAAGTTCATGAGTCTATCATGGAAGGAAGAGAGGTAATCGAGACCAACTACAAGATCATGCAACTTTATTCCCCTTCGATTTCTCCACAGGGGAAAGAGCATATTCGTTTTAATATCGAAGAAAACGAGCATGATTTTAACAAGACAGAGCTACAGAAAATGATGATTGAGGACGGCTTTGGTGCCGGCGACTGGAGCGACCTATTTCAGACAATGAAGAGGATTTCAATTGACAGCAGAGAACAAATTTGATATAGTAATACTTTAAGGGGTAAAGCGTGGCTGATAAAGAGCAAGAAAATTTTAGTAGGTATGGAAAGTCTTTTCAAGAAGGTCTGTGTCAGCTAATCCTAGATGATCGGCCATTTGCCGACCAGATTGGCGAGGTGCTGAACTACAATTTCTTAGAACTTTCTTACTTGCAAGCCTTCGTGAGGAAGGTTTACGAGTACCGTAACAACTACGGTGTTCATCCGTCATATAAGATTATGACGACAGTTCTCAGAACAGAACTCGACGAAGAGTCTGAAGCAATCCAGACACAGGTGAGAAACTACTTCAGTAGAATCTATAATACAGATGTAGAGGGCAAAGAGTATATCAAGTCAGCTAGTCTAGACTTTTGCAGAAAGCAAAAGTTGAAAGAGGCTATGCTGGAGTCTGTTAAGTTGCTGCACAATTCGTCTTTTGACCAGATCAGTAAGGTGATTAATGATGCACTACTGTTGGGTGCCGACAACAACTTTGGATACGATTATGTCAAAGACTTTGAACAAAGGTTCGTATTTAAGGTCAGGAATCCCATCACTACTGGCTGGACAATGATCGACGATATTTGCGAAGGCGGCTTGGGCTCTGGTGAGCTTGGCGTGGTCATCGCCCCCACCGGGGCCGGCAAGTCGATGGTCCTGACGCACTTGGGCGCACAGGCCGTCAAAGCTGGGAAAACGGTTATTCACTATACCCTAGAGCTTTCGGAAGAGGTTATTGCCGGCCGGTATGATAGTTGCATGTTTGGTGTACCCCTGAAAGACTTGAAGACCATGAAAGAGATGATCTACGAACTGGTACAAGAAGTCGAGGGCAGACTGATCATTAAAGAATATCCAACAAAATCTGCCAGCACAAAAACGCTCTCATCGCACCTAGAAAAGCTTCGCAAGCGCGGCGTAAAGCCGGATTTGATTCTTGTTGACTACGGCGATCTTTTAAAGCCGATTACTGTCAACAAAGAGCGAAGAACCGATTTGGAATCTATTTATGAAGAGTTGCGGGCCATCGCACAAATTAACGAATGTCCGTTATGGACCGCATCCCAAACTAACCGTTCTGGCCTGAATGCAGAAGTAATCACGATGGAGTCTATTAGTGAAGCCTTTAACAAGTGTTTTGTCGCAGACTTTATTTTCTCAGTGTCGAGGACTATTGAAGATAAGCAAAATAATACGGGCAGAGTTTTCGTTGCTAAAAACCGAAACGGCCCAGATGGAATTGTGTATCCTATTTTTATGGATACATCAGAGGTAAAAATCAAAGTGTTTGAAAGCACTGGTGAAACTCCGGGCGAGATTCACGAAACATCGCTTAAAAAGCAAAAAGAATCGCTGGTTAATCGATACAAGAAATTTAAAGAAGACAAGAAAAAGGAAGGATAACAAGTGTTCGGAAAAGAAACAAACGTAAGAAAATTCAGACTATCAGAGTCATTTATTGACAACTACAGAGACAAGGAAGTCCCATGGGGGCCGCTTGGGTACATCACTTTCAAGCGCACATACGCTCGTCGTCTAGAGACAGACAACGAGGAAACGGAACAGACCGCAACAGAGGAATGGTTTCAGACTTGCCGTAGGGTTATCGAAGGCATGTTCGACATTCAGAAGCAGCATGTTTCTTCGCTGGGCCTAGAGTGGAATGACGCCAAGGCACAGCGCACCGCTAAGGAGGCCTATGATCGCCTTTTCAACTTGAAGTGGACCCCACCCGGCCGAGGCCTTTGGATGATGGGCACTAAGTTCGTAAAAGAGCGCACTGGAGCCGGACTTTTTAATTGTGCTTTCCGTTCTACCAAGGATCTGAGCACTAAGGGTGGCTATTTGTATGCGTGGATTATGGACGCACTAATGGTAGGCATCGGCGTTGGTTTCGATACGAAGGGAGCAGAAACCTGTACAATTCATCAGCCTGACTGGTCTTCGGAGGTGTACACTATTCCCGATAGTCGCGAGGGTTGGGTAGAATCTGTTAAGATTCTTCTAGACGGGTATTATTTTGGCTCTGCTGTACCGAGTTTCGATTACAGCGCCATTCGTCCGTATGGTGCCCCGATAAAGGGTTTCGGTGGAACATCTTCAGGCGCAGATCCTCTGATTGAATTACACAACAACTTGCGTAAACTTTATGATGCCAGAATCGGAGAGAAGGTAACATCAGTCGATATTGTCGATACTGAAAACTTTATTGGTCGTTGTGTTGTCGCCGGCAATGTTCGCCGCTCTGCTGCACTAGCTATGGGCAAGTACGATGACTATGCATATCTGACCATGAAAGACGATCAGGAAGCGCTTTATGAACGTCGTTGGGGCTCAAACAACTCATTTGAGGCAGTGGTGGGCATGGACTATACATGGCATGCCAATCAGTCTCAAAAGAACGGCGAACCCGGCTATATCTGGCTTGACTCAGCTAGAACCAGAGGACGCTTTAAAGATCCCGAGAGGTACGATGACGTTAAAGTTATGGGATTCAATCCTTGTGTCGAGCAGCAGCTTGAGGATGCTGAATTGTGTTGCTTGGTTGAAACTTATCCTGCGAAGCATGATTCGTATGAAGACTACTTGCGAACACTAAAGATTGCTTACTTGTATGGCAAGACTGTAACCTTGGTTAACACACACTGGCCAGAGACAAACGCAATCATGCTCAAGAATCGTCGGATTGGACTCTCTCAGTCTGGCGTTGTACAGGCGTTTGGAAAGCATGGGAAGCGAGAATTATTTAATTGGTCCGACAAGGCATATGACCACGTTGTGGAGCTAGATAATGAATATTCTGATTGGCTGTGCGTCCCTCGTTCAGTCCGCATGACATCTATCAAGCCATCTGGAACGGTGTCGCTTCTCAATGGCTCAACGCCGGGAATCCATTTTCCCGAAAGCGAGTATTACATTAGGCGTATTAGGTTTGCCAGTTCATCTAAGCTGCTTCCTTTCTTGGTTGCTGCTGGGTACAAGACGGAACCGGATGCATACTCTCCTAATACTGTATGCGTGGAGTTTCCGGTTCGCGAGCCGTATTTCGTAAAGAGCAAGCAAGATGCATCCATGTGGGAGCAACTTGAAATCGCAGCACAATATCAGCACTATTGGGCTGACAACTCTGTGTCTGTCACTGTCACTTTCAACAACGATGAAGCACCGCATCTTAAGTCGGCACTAGAAATGTATGAAACAAGACTTAAAGCCGTGTCGTTTTTAAAGTATAATGATACTGGATACAAGCAGGCACCCTACGAGCCCATTTCTAAGGAAGAGTACGAAGAGATGATTAAGGATATTACTCCAATCGTCAAAATTGATGATTCCGAAGAAGGGGTAGGAACCAAGTTCTGTACCAATGATAGCTGCACAATTTAACCAAGAGGAAGAAATGAGAATTGTACCAACAAATAGGCACCTGTTGATTAGCGCACCAGAGGCCGAAACAACCGAAGAGAAAGAAGTATCTTCAGGCCTTGCGGGGTTCGTGATGCCGGATGGCGTCACCGTTGAGAGTGATCAATACCTTGTTGTAAGGGTCGAAGATATTGCTCAAGACTGTTCCATTCCTGTAAACAAAGGCGACTCTGTGATTATACCCAGCAATATGGTGGTAGATGTAACTACCAAAAATTGCGGAGTTAAAATGGTTCAGGAAAACTATGTTTTGGGGGTTCTTTACTCGGCATAAGTCTAGTTATGTGCATGAGACTATTATTAATTATGATGTTAGTTTCATGCACTAATGCCGCTAAACAGCAACAGGCTGCTGATGCCATAAAGGAAGCGCAGCGCCAAGAAGTATTACGCATGCTAGAAGCGGATCTTGATCTAGACGAAGAGGAAGATGAAGAAGACACTGCTGAACCATAGACGGCGGGTGCATGAAAGAACACAGTTACGAATATAAAGAAATAGTTATAGGAGCTACACTACCCGGCTTGCTTTATGCTCATCGCAAAGGCTTGCCGGTCTTTGGCTTTTCTACGTCTGCGCCCACCCGCCTTCATGAAGGTGGCCGCTCCTTGAGCGAATGGAATAAGCTGATATTTGTCCTATCTCTTGCCGGCCAAGTACCATTTTCAGATAATGTCGAGACCATAGATATACAGCCGAACAAGATTCGCTTGACAACTGCTTACTATTCTAAAGCGATAGAGGTTAGTTTTGAGACAGCCCATTTGTTTTCAGACCATGGCGTTTCCGGTTTGACTGTAACAAAAGAGGGCAGATTGTGCGAGGTCCAAGACTGGATTGATGTTAGACGAATGCAGGCTCACGATCTTGAAAGTCTGGAAGTTGATGATCCTAATTACAAGATCGAGAGAATATTGTTTAAGAACATCGGCCGTGTAGACAATCCGAACCGAAAAGATATATGTGCCATCTTTCACATTGACTACACAGAGCTTCAAGATTTTGAAAACTCTCCCACAATGACGCGCATTGAGGTGGAGAGGTATTTAAAGCAGAAAGGACTTCATGGTGGCGTTAAAAACAAGGCGTCAGAAACCAGAAAGTCACCAACATACAACAAAATTGTGCTTGAATCGAACTTTAGAAAACTTATAAAGAGAGAGCACAACTCGTATGCTCCGATGACAGGCGTTAAAGATAGGCTTTACAGCACGGTAGAAGACGTTTTAATCGAGACTGACGGTAAAATACCCCCCGCGACCTACTCGGCTCTAATGGAGGCGAAATAAGGTGATTGAAGCCCCGCCAGACAACAAAAGATTTGCAAATATGGCCGGCATCGTATCGGTGTCTGGACAACCTTTAGACTTTGGGTTCGAGTGGCCAGATAGCATGATGCCGATAGGAAACGATTACACAGCCATCGAAAGAGCGGTTGCCGAGTGCGCTTATGCTGGATGCGAGTCTGTATGGATCGTCTGCAACAAAGATATACAGCCATTAATCAAACACAGGATTGGCGACTATGTTCATGACCCTTCGTATGTTTCCCGCTCCATTGTGGTTAACCCTAGCGACCACAAGATTGAGATACCCATTTTCTATGTGCCCGTTCACCCAAAAGACAGATTCAAGAGAGATTGTTTGGGATGGGGAACGCTCTACGGAGCACTGTCAGCATACTACATTACGCGAAAGATAAGCAGGTGGACAGTGCCAGATAAATTTTATGCAGCGTTCCCATATGGAGTCTACGATCCGGCTCTATTGAGGAATTATAAAGCCGAGATTACTGCGAACGACAGATTTTTTCTAAGTTTCGCTGGACAAACGGTTCAAAATGGTTTATATTTAGGATTCACATTTAATGCAGAAGATTTCAAAAGGTTTAGAAGAGATGTTAGGAAGTATGGCACTGGTATCAAGGTCCCCGGCCAAATCGTTGGTGAGGGCGAAATCCCCCTTGAAAGGCTACCAGTGGAAGAAAGATGGTCAGCACGTCATTTTTCACTTGACAAAGTGTTTGGTTCTGCTATAATAGAAGAATCAAAGGTGGCAGCGTTAAACGAATATCATTGCATTGATAGCTGGGATGGCTATCGAAAGTTCATGGCCTCTGAACTTCAACTTGAGAGGCCAAATTATATTCTGAAAAGAAAATTCACAAATCGCCTATTTGTAGGCTAAGTAAAGGAGATAAAAATGGCAACACGATCAACGACTAGTCGAGGTAGTAAGTCCACTACAGCGACCAAGGCAACCGCACGGACTACTGCGGCAACCAAGAATCTACAGGCAGAAGTTAACCAGCTTAAGGAAAACTATTCAAACCTTCAGCGGCGACTTGGCGGCCTGCGTTATCATATCGCTCAGACCGAAGGCATCAGCACCGATGATGTTATTCGACTGATTGACAACGTAATCGAGGCTAGCTAAATATGAGCGAGCGCAAAGTATCTAACATTAATTTTGTGAACCTGCATGGGCACTCTGTTGCAGGTTCAGTATTTGACGCCCTAGGGTATCCTAACGAGCATATGGATTTTGCATATGAAAATGGATGTGATGCTCTTGCGCTCACCGATCATGGAAACATGAACGGACTAGCATATCAGGTTCTTCACGCAAAGAAGATGCAGGATGAAGGTAAAGAGTTCAAGCCCATTTTTGGGTGCGAAGCCTACTTCCTGCCTTCTTTGACGGAGTGGCGCGAAGAGTATGCTAAGGCTATGGAGGACAAGAAGCAAGCCGCCGCACTTAAGAAGTCAAACCAGTCTGGGGCCACGGTAGAGGATGAGAACGATAGCAAGAAGGTACAGGGCTTGCTGCGAAAGCGAAGCCATATTGTACTGATTGTGCAAAACCAGACCGGACTCAATAACCTGTACAAGCTAATTTCAGAGTCGTACAAGGCTGAGAATTTCTATCGCTATCCCCGCATGGATTACGAACTGCTTGAGAAGTACAACGAAGGCATTATTGCTGCGTCTGCATGCTTGGGCGGGGTATATGCTGGAAACTATTGGGAAAATCGAGAGGACGGCCCCGACGCTGTGCTGAAGGCCATGGGAGAGACCACCGAGAGGATGCTAAAGATCTTCGGTGACAGGTGGTATGCCGAGTTGCAGTGGAACAATGTACCAGAACAGCATGAGCTTAATCAGTACATTATTGAGACAGCCAAAGAATATGGCGTTAAACTAATTTCTACAGCCGACAGCCACTATCCTAACCCAAATGCGTGGAAAGACCGCGAACTTTACAAGCGGCTTGGATGGCTTGGCAAGTCTCGACCGGATTATCTCTCTTCCGAATTGCCGGAGGGAGTGGAAGAAGTGGGGTATGAATTGTACCCAAAGAATGGAGATCAGATGTGGGAGTCGTTCCTGAAGTACTCTGAAGAGTGTAATCAGGAGTATGACCACGACATGATCATGGAAAGCATCACTAACACCCATGAGATTGCCCATGATAGGATCGACACCTTCTTTCCAGACAACACGGTTCGACTTCCAGATTTTGTTGTGCCGGAGGGTATGACTGATGATGATGCGCTGCGACAGTTCTCCTATGATGGGCTAGCTGTGCTTGGCTTTGCCGAGAACGGGGAATACATCGACCGTCTTGAGCGAGAGTTGGCAGTCATTTCCGATAGGGGCTTCAGCAAGTACTTCCTAACCATGAAGGCCATCTCTGACCGCGCCATGGATGCGATGCTGGTTGGTCCCGGTCGAGGCTCCGCAGCAGGCTCTCTTGTGGCGTATGTCCTAAAGATTACTCAGATTGATCCAATCAAGTACGGACTTCTGTTCTCTCGGTTCTTGCGCTCAGACGCTACGGACTATCCAGATATCGATTATGATGTGTCTGATCCTATGGTGCTCAAGGAATCTCTCATCGAAGAGTGGGGCAAGGATACGGTTGCGCCGATTTCTAACTGGAACACGCTACAGCTTCGTTCGCTCATCAAGGATATCTCAAAGTTTTATGGTATCCCGTTTACTGAGGTAAATCCAGTTACATCAAAGATGATCTTCGAAGCCACTGGGCCTGCCAAGAAGCTTCATGGCATTAAGTCTGGTGTATATGCGCCGACCTTTGCAGAGGTGATGCAGTTTAGCACTACCCTACAAAGCTTCTTGAACAAGTATCCGCACGTAAAGACACACGTTAATGCCTTGTATGGCCAGACTCGCTCATGCTCTCGGCATGCCGGCGGTGTTGTTATCGCGGAGAACCTAGACAAGAGCATGCCCCTGATTAACTCAGGGGGAGTTCGACAGACTCCATGGTCGGAGGGTCAGAACGTTAGACATCTTGAGCCCATGGGCTTCATCAAGTTCGATATTCTAGGCCTATCTACCTTGCGTATGATGGAGGGTGCTATTGAGCATATTCTTCGACGCCATCACGGGGTTGAGCAGCCTACGTTTAATGATGTGCGCGAATACTACAACAAGAATTTGCACCCCGATGTCATTGATTTCGACAATCAGGATGTTTATGAGAACATCTTTCATGCAGGTAAGTGGGCGGGAGTGTTCCAGTTTACGGAAGGTGGGGCGCAGAGTTTCTGTGTCCGTGCAAAGCCGAACAGCATCATTGATATCTCAGCTATTACTTCTATCTTCCGACCGGGACCGCTCGGTGCGAATGTAGACCGTGATTATGTTGAGGCTAAGAAGAGCCCACAGTATGTTAAGTATATCCACCCTATTGTGCAAGAGATTACCGAAGAGACATTTGGGTTCCTTATTTTTCAGGAGCAAATTGCTCTTTTGGCACACAAGTTGGGGAAAGATTTGACCCTAGATGAAGGTAACGCGCTACGCAAGCTACTTACTAAGAAGGGTACGGGTTCTAAGAATGATAAGAAAACGAGAATTTATAACAAGTATATGCAAGGTTGCGAAGAAAAAGGTATCTCAAAGTCAGACAGCCAAAGACTGTGGGATACTTTTGAGTACTTTTCTGGTTATGGCTTTAATAAGTCACACGCAGTGTCGTACTCGGTCCTCTCGTACCAGTGTGCATGGCTGCTAAACTATTATCCTGCTGAGTGGATGGCTGCCTTCTTGGATAAGGAGCCGGAGTCTCGTAAGGAGAAGGCCATTAACATTGCCAAGCGCTTTGGGTTCAAGCTAGCGCCGCTAAACATTAATACTTCTGGAATGGTCTGGGAGATTAGTGATGATGGCGAGACACTGATCCAGCCCCTGACATCAATTAAGGGCTTGGGCGAAAAGGCTATCGAGCAGGTTATCAACCATCGTCCGTTCTCTGATGTAGAAGAGTTTATCTTTCATGAAGACATCTCTTATTCAAAGCTAAACAAGAAGGCTCTCGATGCGCTGATTCGTTCAGGTGCGACTAACAACCTTGTTGACGAGCGCTTTACCGGATTGAAGCACTTCTGGTCTGCTGTGGCGGTTGACCGCCCGAAGAACAAGAAGAAGTTTAAGGAGAACGTCGAAGCGTATGCTCCCGAGGGAGACTTCACAGACGAAGAGATGATTCAGTATCAGGTTGACCTTACAGGAGTATTCCCGTTTGAGAAAGTTCTTGATCAGAAGATTCGCGACAGGTTGGAAGAAAAGTTCATCCCGCCGCTCGGAGAGTTTGATCAGGATCTACAGGTTGCTTGGTTTGTGCCCCGTGCTATCATTCCCAAGAAGACCAAGAACGGTAAAACGTATTGGATTGTGGAAGTTATCGATTCTACGAGCCAGACAACCAAGATTAAGTGTTGGGGTATTCGCCCCGGCAACGACACAATTCACCTTAACCGGCCTTATATGGCCAAGTTGGACTACGACCCTCAATGGGGATTCTCGTCGAGGTCTATCCGGCACAACTTTAGACTACTAGGATAAAATATGGAGCAAACTAAGAAATGCAATAGATGCCTTGAGCATAAACCCCTTGAAGAATTTTACAAGCACCCTAAAACGAAAGACCGTCGAAACACGGACTGTATAGCTTGTATGCGATTATACTATCAAAACAACAAAGAACGAATCAAGGCACAAGTCCGAGACTATCAGGATCAGATGCCCGGTGGTGTATATAAAATTACATGCACCAAGAATGGCAAGATGTATATCGGACAAAGTTGCAGCTATCCTAGAAGGTGGAACAACCACAAGTCAGCGTTAAGGACCAAAACACACAGGAATGGTGCGCTACAAGCAGACTATGACCGGTATGGAATGGATGCATTTGAGTTTGAAGTGCTCCAAGAATTTCCATGCGATGCTGCTTCGCACATATTGAAAGAGCAGGAACAAAACCTGATCATATCATCTGTTCGCGAAGGAAAGGAGCTATACAACATATATAACTCTAGCGACTCGGAAGGTCTTAAAATCGTTGACCTCGCCATGGAAGAGGAAGAGTGGAACCGAGTTCTCAACCTTTGTAAAGAGACTGGTAAAACTCCCAGCCAAATACTAAAAGAAGCGCTAGAGCGCAAAGACATAAAGGAGATGCTTAAGAACCATGAACACACTAAAGAACTTTAGCCCATTACTTAAAGACCCTGAGTTTGTAGATAATCTACCGATTGTAGCCAGAGTCAATAAGTTTGATGAGCCCACAGCAAAAGCTTTTTCTGTTGCAGTAGCTAAGGCGCAAAACACCGGACAGCCAGTATTGCCAATCATTATTGATAGCTACGGAGGCCAAGTCTACAGCCTCATGTCTATGATTTCGAACATTAAACACAGCCGGATTCCAGTAGCGACGATTATCGAAGGCAAAGCCATGTCTTGTGGTGCGGTACTGTTCAGCTTTGGGAGCGAAGGTATGCGCTATATTGATCCAGATGCTACAGTAATGATTCATGATGTTAGTTCCATGGGCTGGGGTAAGGTAGAAGAGATTAAGTCAGATGCCAAAGAGGTAGAGAGATTGAATCAGAAGATTTACCACATGATGGCTGAGAACTGTGGCCACCATAAAGATTACTTTCTGGATATTGTCCATGAGAAGGGGCATGCTGATTGGTTCTTGGAGGCTGACGAGTGCTTAAAGCATAATTTAGCTAATCACACTCACGTACCCGAGTTTAAAATCGAAGCAAAAGTGTCATTTTCTTTTAAATAGCTGTAATTATTGAAGGAGTAGACCAATGGACTACGCATATGGCCCAGCACAGGTACTGATAACTGCATTTATGCTGTTCGGGATCTATGCAGCTATCTATTGGCATGCTCATCGGAAACAAGCGAAACGCAGACACCAGACAGATGCAGCGTTCAGAGAGTTCCTTAAAAATTATAACCAATTTGTAGATGACGAAGCTGCTCGACAGTATAGCAACATCATTCACATGGACTTTGTGGAAAAGAAAAAGAAAGATGTTGACATCATAGATGATATATGCCATAATAGACTAATCTTGGATCCAGAAACAGGAAGATACAAGAAATACTGGATTCAGACGCTTGAAGATTATGAAAGAGAAAGAAAAAAAGATAAAGATAACGATTGACAGCGAACCCCTCATTTGGTATAATCATAACATGAGCATCAAGAAGAAGAAATACTCAATCGGTGATTTGATTTACATCACTGAACAGGTTCATGACCATCGCATGCCCGATAATCGAATCGGTCTAGTATCAGGCAACGCCCCTGACAGAGACACTTATTGGGTCATGTTCAACAATGGCCAGATTCTAAAGTTTCACTCTAGTACAATGGCCCCACTATCAAAATTTCAACTTAGAGACAAACCATCCAACACAGGAGTTAATGATGGACAATAATGACAACAACACTAATGATCCGAATGAAGAGCGTAATCGCTATATGCTTGAGTACATTCGCTCGCTTAAGGCGATTGAGGACTCTATGGAGCCCTACAAGGATCAACGACGAGACCTCCGTAACGAGTACCGGCGACAGGGCTGGCTCTCCCGTGATGAGATCTCAACTGCGGTCAAGGCTTATCGTCTGATGAAGACTGAGGTTGATTTTGATCAACTAGTTGAGGCTTACGAGTCACTGGCCAATACTGTACGCGGAGGGCGAAGCTAATGATGATCGAATGGTGCCGCACGCATCTCAACGTACATCCCCCAACCCGTGGGAACCCAAGCGATGCAGGCCTAGATATACATTTCAGCCCACCTTCAAACCAAGCAATCACTATTGAGCCCGGTGAAAGTGCCCTTCTATCAACGGGCTTGAGGTTCGGAGTGCCGCATGGTTATATGCTGGAGGTAAAGAATCGTAGCTCAGTCGCATCCAAGCGAAGTTTGGTCGTAGGGGCTTGCGTTATTGATTCTGGTTACGACGGTGAAGTGTTTGTAAACCTTCACAATATTGGTCGCGAAACTCAAGTCGTAGAACCGCACGCAAAGATTGCTCAAGTGGTTATGACTCCAGTGGTCCACTTCCGTGCAATGGAGCGCCGAGGTGATGGAGACTTGTACGGCTGGTATCCAATTACAATCAGTGAACGCGGCACAGGTGCGCTTGGGAGCACAGGTGAATAAAGCAGCACAACAGGTATTATTTTCAAGCGCTACTGGCAATTGGGCAACTCCACAGGACTTCTTTGATAAGTTGAACTGGCGCTTTGGCCCATTTGACCTAGACCCTTGCGCGACTCCACACAACACGAAGTGTGCCAACTTCTTTACTGAGGCCGAGAATGGCCTGACAAAAGATTGGACCGGCCACACAGTTTTCGTCAACCCTCCATATGGTCGGGGCATCGAAGATTGGATTCGTAAGGCATATGAATCGGCAGAGGCAGACCAAAACACAAAGGTTGTGATGCTAATCCCAGCCCGAACTGACACGCGATATTGGCACGATTATGTAATGAAGGCAGAGTTCGTGTACTTTGTCAAAGGTCGCTTAAAGTTTGGTGACAGCGAAAACGCTGCGCCCTTCCCATCGGCAGTAGTTGTGTTTAGGAAGCACCCCTCTTGGGCACACGGTGCGCCACCAGTAATGGGGGCTCTGACCCGATGAATCGAAAGCAACGACGAGCCGCAGCCCGAGAAGCCAAGCGTAACGGTAGTGACGATATGGCCGAAAAGATTGGACTCTTCTCGTCAATGCCCGATCATTGTTTGGCTTGTCACAAGTCGTTTGATAAAACTGACGAAAAGCAAGTCCACTCATGGAGCGTAGTAGTCCGTGAAGATAAGAAAATAGTAAGGCTATATTGCCCTGAATGTTGGGGCAAAGCCAAAAGCATGATAGAAAGGATGAATGATGAAAGTCAAGGATAAAATTAAAAACAAGACCAGACTAGCTACTGTCAGTCGTATTAAGGGAGTCAATATGCGAGAGCGTCTTGAAAACACTTATGTTGACCCTTACGAGTCATACGGGGAGTTTGAAGTACCCAAATCTAATAGTGTGAACATCGAGGCACTTAAAGATGAAATGGAACTCAACGATCTAATCGAAGATTGGAACCTAAGCTATAACGCAGGCGCAGCCATCGCTGCACTCATTAAGGCAACCAGTCCACGATTCAACTCTAACGATAACCTGAAGGCTTTGATGGGAATCGAAACCGCTCAGTCTCACATCGATAGTCTCATTAATCGGTATCGTAAGGTATCGACCCCGGAGGGTTCTGAACAATGAGGATGAAAGAATGCCTATCATACGACGATGTGCTTCTTGCTCCGCAATACTCTGATATTGTAAGCCGTAAGGAAGTGTCGTTAAAGTCTAGTCTTGCACCGTTTGAATTTGAACTGCCAGTGATTTCTTCACCGATGGACACTGTTACCGGGCCATCCATGTCAAACGCCATGAGCGCTGCCGGCGGTCTAGGTATTATTCATCGCTATTGTTCAGTTGATGAACAAGCCAAAATGATTCGTGACTCTAACGCGGAAGTGAAGGCGGCAGCAGTTGGCGTCACTGGAGACTATCACGAACGGGCGCTGGCTCTAGTCGCCATGGGTGCTTCGGTATTGTGTGTTGATGTTGCTCATGGCCATCACATTCTTATGAAGAACGCCTTGGAGCAGTTACGAGAAACCTTTGGTAACACTGTACATCTCATGGCTGGTAACGTAGCAACATTAGCGGGCATCAACGATTTGGCTGACTGGGGAGCAAACTCAGTAAGATGCAACATCGGTGGCGGCTCGATCTGCTCTACCCGTGTACAGACTGGCCACGGCCTACCGGGTCTACAAACGCTGTTCGATTGCAGTCAGACTGATAGAGATGTTACCATTATTGCTGACGGTGGGATTAGAACTAGTGGCGATGCAGTTAAAGCTTTGGCCGCTGGTGCCGACTTTGTAATGCTTGGATCAATGTTGGCCGGAACTATCGAAACTCCCGGCAGTGTTATTCACACAACAGACGGAAAAACCAAAAAGATTTATCGAGGCATGGCTTCGAAGGAGGCACAGCACGACTGGAGGGGCAAACACTCTTCGTTTGAGGGTGTCGCCACCACTGTCCCAATGGCTGGGCCAGTTGAACATATTTTAGGAGATATTAAAAATGGAATTCGTAGTGGACTTTCGTACTCAGGTGCGAGAACGATTGCAGAACTTCAGGCGAAAGCCTGCTTTGTTCGTCAAACGAACGCTGGTACGACTGAATCAGCCCCCCATATTCTTTTAAAATAAGATGCCAGACGATTACAATAAAAAAGTAGTGTTCTGGGAAAACGACAAGGTACACGCAGACTTGAAGATAAAGACTCACTATGATGGCATTAGCCAATCAGACTTCTTCAGAGGATGTATCCGTGCCTATCTGGAAGAAGAGGGCTCTTTTATGGCTTTCTTGGGCGAACTTAAAGAAAAGCGCTCACAACTATCAAAGACAATACGCAAGGTCGCGAACAGAGACCAGAAAGGTTCTCAGGAGCAAGTGCAAAACTTTGGCCTGAGTCACGGCGAGGTAGAGGATATATTCGATATCCTTGAAAAAGAATACGAGGACATGTAGAGGATGAAATGTGTAGATGAATGCGCTTTAGCAAACAAGAAGTGCAGAAGAAAGAGTTGCAGATATTGGATTGACTACAAGGAAGATTTGAATTGTACCTATATAGCTATTAGGAAGAATGGCAGGATGACCCTGAGAGAGGTCGCAGATAGGCAAGGCCTAACGTTCGCGAGAATTCAACAAATTGAACGAACCGCCCTGAAAAAGATAGCGAAACGCTTTGGCGACCTTAAGATTTTCCTGACAAGTGACAAGGATTATTAGTCTTACAAACAAAAAGGCATTTAACCCAGAACGCTACTATTTATAGTTGAAGCCTAACATTTTGCATATGTGCTACTAAGGAGATTAAAACACAATGGCTAAGAAAAAGTTGATTTTAAGCGAAGATATCACGCGCCGCTTCATGAAGCTAGCGGAAATTGATACAATGCATTCCGATAACTTCATGACTGAAGCGGAAGACGAGATGATGGACCCAGTTGGTGCAGCCCCTGAGCCCGATATGGGAGAGGATGGTGCCCCCGCCGATCTCGGTGCCGAAGAGCCCGAGCCCGAAGACATGGATGCCGAAGAGGGTGGAGGCGAATCGATCAGCCTCGACGCCGAAGCATTCGTTGGCGATATTGTAGACCTTCTTCAGCAGCATGGTGCAGATGTTGAGCTAGACACAGGTGATGAAGAAGCTGCTCCCGAAGCTGGCCCTGAAGATGACGCGCCCATGGACGACGCTGCTATGGAGCCTGCCGAGGAAGAAGAGGCAGAGGTCCAGATGATGGAAGCTGACGATGACTTGGTTAACGAAGTTGCTCGCCGCGTTTCCAAGCGTCTGCTCGATGCTGTAAAGTTAAATAAAGCAACCAAGTAAATCGGATTTTACTTGACAAAGATTGCCTCGCGGTGTATACTGAGCACTGCGAGGTTATTTTTTTTTGGAGTTTAAATGGATTATCTATCTTTACTAGTAGCGTTTCTGACTGGCTATGCGGTGCGCGGAATACTATCTCATCTTTACCTTATTGGTCGCATGAGCGACTTTACAAAGAAGGTCGCATCCCAAGTTGATTTACTACTAGTTACTGTTGCCCAAGACGTTGAGTTTGTAAAAACAACAAAATATCAAACTCTAATTGACTCTGGGTCGGACAACAACCTAATTATAAGAGAAAGGAACATGGATGACTACATGTTCGGTAAATGGAAGAAGACCATAGTTAAGACTTATATCGACAACTATCCCCATGAATTTAAGAGGCATCACATTAAATTCTCAAACTGGGAGGAAATGGTGCAAGAGTTTAACAAAAAACAAGGTGGAAATTTATGACTATCCATAGGGATATGTACGACAAAACTAACAACAAACAGGATGTAAAAATGGAAAACGAAAACGAAGAGCAGCCCGGTGAAGAAACCGAAGAAAGTCCAACACCGGTTGAAGTTGAAGAGGACGCAGAGCAGCCAAGCGAAGAAGCTGTAGAAGAGACAAAGCCCGAAGAAGAGCCAGCGGAAGAAAACGAGGCCGACGCCGCAGCAGCGTTTCAGGACGAATTGGTTGCCGCTTTGTTGGCTCAGGCAGAAGAAGAAGAGGATGCCGGAATCCGAGCCATGGGCCTTTATGGAGACATCAATGAAGAAAAGGCGCAGGAAGTAATTAATGCTTTGATTGTGCTGTGGGATGCCGCCAAGAGAAAGTCGGCAGGAGGCAAGAACGCCCCTAAGCCATTTGACTTCTACATCAGCACGAACGGCGGTTCAGCAGATGACATGTTTGCGATCTATGATCTGATGAACGTCGTAAAAGATTCAGGGATTGATATCAGCACGGTAGGTATTGGCAAGGTTATGTCTGCTGGCGTTTTGCTACTAGCAGCCGGAACCAAGGGCCAGCGTCGTATCGGAAGAAACTGTCGTGTCATGATCCATCAGGTGCTTGGAGGTCATGCAGGATCGCTGCACAACCTTGAGAACGAAATGGACGAGATGAGGCAAATTTCTGATATGTACATCCGAGCGCTTTCGCAAGAAACCGATATGTCCGTTGCCATGCTGAAGAAGTTAATGGAGCGCAAGGTTAACGTATACCTATCTGCACGGGAAGCCATTGAGTATGGCATTGCAGATATTATCTACGGCGAAGAAGAGAAGGGTGATGGATAAGGTATTCTATAATAAGTCCTCACAGGACTCATTGGGTTGGGAGCCAGACTGGTTTGGCTGCGAATACAACGATGATGAGCTAGTGAAGGCTGTTAAGAAGTGGCAGAAAGCGAACGGCTTAACTGCCGATGGTTTAGTCGGGCCGGTAACTTATCGTCGTATCTGGACAGAGAGAGAGGAAAGCATCTCCGATCATGTGCCGGCAAATTCTATCTACGGACGAGCCCCAACGGTATGCCGAGATGATAATTACATTGTACACAATGGAAAGTTTATCGACATTGATTGGCACAAGGTTGTACTGTGGGATGATCCCGATGGCCTTGAGGCCAAGCGGGGAACTTATTATAGCTATGCCGGAAAGAAGGACCGCAAGCCCACGATGTTCGTCAATCACTGGGACGTGTGCTTATCCTCAGAGTCCTGTCAAAACGTACTAAACAAGAGAGGTATTTCGGTACATTTCCTAATCGACAACGACGGAACGATTTACCAGACGATGGACACTCAGCACGGTGCTTGGCACGCAGGTGTTAATAAGATTAACCATAAGTCAATCGGCGTAGAGATTAGCAACGCATACTATTTAAAGTACCAGAACTGGTACAAAAAGAACGGCTTTGGAGAGAGGCCGGTTGTCAAGGGAGTCAAAGTACATGGCGGGACTCTTGAGGATCATATGGGATTTTACCCAGTTCAGCTTGAGGCTCTTGCTGCTTTGTGGAAAGCAATCAGCGAAGGTCTGGGAATCCCACTAGAAATAGCCCCAGAGGGCAGGTACGATAGTGACTGCTATCGAGGAAAGTTTAAAGGGTTTGTGAATCACTATAATCTTACAAAGAGAAAGATTGATTGTGCAAGCCTTGACATGCAAAAAGTTTTACAAATGGCAAAAGGAGACTAATTAGGATATGGCCAACGAAGAATTAGAAAGTTTAATGGAGAGCTACTTTGAGCCCAAGCAGGAAACTGTCGGTGCCCAAAAGCTGCAAGAACTAATCAAAGAAATTTATGAAGCCTCTATGGTGGTGGCAACGCTTTCAGAGAGGAAGGGAAGGTCAGGCCGCTTCAGTTACAAGATTGATATTCCTACATTAGTTCCAAGTGAGGCATGGGGAGATCCTAGCCATCAATCTCGCGAAGATATCGAGCGCGTATTCAACGTGATTAGAAAGAAGGCGAATATGCAAGAGCGTATTCAGCACGTCAACTCCTTTATTGACCCAGCACAGGCCGCCAAGAAAGCCCCCGGTGGCAACTTCCACGCTGTGATTCGCATGATGCAGATCATTGAGGCGCTACAAGCTACCTTGAATGACTATACCGAGTCCTCTGCGGGATTCGTGTTTGAGGGATTCATGGCAGCACTAACAGGCGGCAAGCAGCAGGCCGATAGGGTTGGTGGAACGCTGCCAATCGAAGACTTTCTTGGTGTCCAAGGCGAGCAGGTCAGCTTGAAACTTCTCAGTCCCGGTACTGGAATTCACGGCAGTTTTACTAACCTTTTGGACTACTTGTATTTGCGCGGTGGAGGCCAAGAAAGTATTAAGTACCTTATTGCATACAAGGATCAGGATGGTGACACTGTTTCAAAGATCAAAATCTATGACTTTGTTATTAATCAGAACAATTTCGTCGATGTTATGAGAGGCGCAGGAGAGTTTGAGTCAAAGTTCGGAGCGTCAGCGCAGCCAGTAGAGATTGAAGTGAAAGACGAAGAGGGAAATGTGGTAGGTACGGAAACCCTGCCAGCCCTACCAGACCTGTTAAATAGTTTTGATGGCAGTGATGAATGGAGAATGAAGGCAAGAAAGGTTCTAACACATGGCCAAACAGCCGAAGATAAAAGAGGCAAGAAAAAGTTTAAGGCTCATGTTCCCGGCTATACTAAAGCCGGCATGTTCCACAATTTGGAGATCGTAGGCGCAGATGGTGCAGTGTTCGATACTGATAAACTGGATCGTGATGCGGCTGATAACAAGCAAGACCTTTTGCGTAGAAAGAAAGAGCAGGGCTTCAAGATGGGCACTGTAGCCTCATACCAGTCTGCCGCTCGCAGGGCCGGTAAAGAGTTCGCAGAAGCCAACGTAGGCGCAGAAGAAGCATGGAGAGAGTTCCTAGCAAACAACGAAAGCATGCTAGACGATCTCATGATGCCATTGCCTGCTGGCGCAGAAGATGCCGAAGTTGCCAAAGCACAAAAGGCACAGAAAAGATACTTCAACGCAATCAAGAGAAACTTCATGGAAGAGTACAATAATGTTTTATCAGAGAATTCTTGGTTTGGACTCTTCCATGAGCAAGAGAAGATTTTCCTCAGAGAACAACAGATTCTTGCGGAGGGAGGACGCGGCGAAGACGCTAGCAGCCAGTGGACGATCACCGGAGCGCAGATGATCAAGATGACAAACGTGATCAATGTCACGGACTACGGCACTCTCAACATGTCTGCCGAGAACATCGATAAGTGCGCCGACATTTATATCCAGAAGATGGAAGGCGACATGATCACTCTACTAGAAACAACAAAAGAGTTTACCACAAATGTTGGTAACTACTTCACAGCAAACCAGCGCAGGCACGCAAACAAGTATGCCGACAGTGCTATTGAGAATGCCAATGTTGTGGTAGACAAACTGAGCAAAGACAAAAAAGAAGAAGACTCAGAATAAATAACTTTACAAACGCAGAGTTTGTGTTTATAATTAAGACTAACAACCCAGAGGTGTAAATTGTCAAAACATTTTGGTTCAGGCTCAGACTTGAACAATAAGGTAGTGTCGGGTATCACGACGCTTTTGGATAACGTGGCCACAACGCTTGGGCCACGGGGCAGGAATGTAATCCTACAGCCCGCAGGCTCTATGCCTATTGTCACAAAGGACGGAGTAACCGTAGCTTCGTTCGTTGACCTAGAAGATCCCATTGAAAACTCAGCAGTACAGATTGTAAAGCAGGCTTCTGCACGCTCAAACTCTGACGCTGGAGATGGTACAACCACAGCCACGGTTCTGGCTTGTTCGATGGTAAAGAACGCACAGACTTATTTGTCTACTGGCGCTTCCCCTGTCGAACTAAAGCGCGGCGTGGACAAGGCTGTCGCCGTTATTTGTGAGCGCCTACAGGAGCAGGCCATGCCGATTCGTTCTAAGGAAGACATCGAGCATGTTGCATCCATTTCGGCAAACAATGACCGCACACTGGGTAACTTAATTGCTACCGCTGTTGACAGTGCAGGCAAGGATGGCTCTGTGACGGTCGAAGAGGCCCGCAGCGTAGAGACTAGCCTTGACCTACTGGAAGGCTTCAGGATGCCCTCTGGATACCTTGCAGGTGCTTTCATTAACGACGAGCGCCGTAATCTGGTACGCTACGATAACCCACTGATTATGGTAACCGACCACAAGCTAGAGAGGGTAGACGAACTGTTGCCTGTGCTAGAGATTGCTGACCGTTCCTCGCGCCCTTTGATTATTGTGGCCGACGAGATTGAGGGTCAGGCTTTGGCCGCTCTCATTATGAACGCAGTTCGGAGAAAGGAAGTCAATTCAGGCATTAAGGTCGCTGCCGTAAAAGCCCCGCGCTATGGTGAGGACCGCGCCAATATCATGGCTGACCTTGCATTAGCTACAGGTGCGACATTTATTACGCATCTATCTGGTCTTGTGCCAGCTAGCATTACAATGGAAATGCTGGGTACTGCAAAGACGATTGAAATAACAAAAGGCAATACAACAATTGTCGGTGGTGCCGGGTCATTCTCGGAGATTGACGAAAAGATCACTGCACTAAAAGCCGAGTTATCTCAGACCGAAGACTTACATGGATGCACTGTTATTCAAGAGAGAATCACAAGGCTTGCGTCTGGCGTTGCAATCATTCGTGTCGGCGCAGCTACCGAAGTAGAGATGACAGAAAAGCGTCACCGCATTGAGGATGCTCTTGAGGCCGTCAAGTCGGCGCAGATGGAAGGTGTTCTGCCCGGTGGTGGTGTGGCCCTCTTGCGTGCCGTTAAAGGTTTGGAAATCGAAACGGACAATGAGGTGCAAAACTATGGCGTTCAATTGGTCAAAACCTCAGTCGAGGCACCCATCCGGTGGATGGCTAAGAATGCAGGATTGAGCCCTGATCTAATCGTCGCAAGTGTTATGGGTGAGAGCGGAAATGTTGGTTATAACTTTGCTTCTGATACCGTAGAGGATATGGTAGAAGCCGGAGTCCTTGACCCTGCAAAAGTGACCCGCTGCGCCCTACAGAATGCCGCTTCAGTCGCGACAACTCTTTTTACAACCAGTCATGCAATCGTGCAGAAGAACTAAAAGTTGGTACTACTTAAAGTATGGCAGAGCTAAACGACAACCTTATTATTGATTTGAACAAGTCGCTATCAGATCTCTCTTCAAAGATAGAGGTCATGGGCAATGCTGTTAACACGCTAGCTACTCGCGTCGAAGAGGTAGCAGAAGATGTTTCTAAGATCAAAGAAGCCGTATACAACCCTGACAGCGGCCTTTATGCACGATTAGCAGCACAGGATGCTCGTATCGCAGTCTTAGAAGAATGGAGAAAAGCTAGTTCAAGAGTGAACTGGGTTATTTTCTCAGTAGTTGCTGGTTTGGTTGTGAATCAAATCTGGACTACAATGTTTCCGTCATAAAGATACTTGACAGAAGCAAACAAAAATGTTACTATAATATATAACCGGAGTAAAACATGAGAGTAAACATTACCTATTCAGAAGATCTGGATAAGATTCCTACACTTCTATCTGGCTTTGTCGCAGAGGTCGCACAGGGGCTTGTAGTACAAGCATCAGAGGTAAACGACACCAAACCATTGGTTGAAGCAGATGGCTACGGATTGCAGGCAATCCAGAAGATTGACGCTGTACGCATTGAGTTGGCTAGGCTAGATTCAAGACTTGAAGATGTAATGAATATGCTCGGTGCGCTGCACAATCATCATATGGGTCACACCCCTCCGGTTTCGCAAGAAAACGAACAGGAGGTTAATGATGATGGGAATGACGAGCAATCTTAAAATGGGCAACTTAGTCCATATCCCTTCTGAAGTAAGTCTCGTCGCCAGAGATGACGAAGGCTATGCTTATGAGATTATTAAGACTAGGCGACCAATGCTTGGTCTATACTTGAGCGAGGGAGTTGATCCCGGCACGTCTACGGTGTTGTATGCTGGAAGACGCTGGGAGGCATTCTCTAACGCTCTTTACCCTATTGAACAATAACGGAGCAACAATGCAGACAGTAAAATTAGTTGAACTGTATGAGAAGAAAAGTTCTTCCTCATCATTCTCGACATATGGATTGAGAGAAATCTTTATAAATCCCGAGTATGTCGTGTTTATGAGGCCGGATTCAAAAGCGCCGGAGCTTTTAACAGAAGGAAAACTACCAGAAGGACTAGAACCTGCGACACAGTTTACAAGACTGCAAATTAGTCGTGGTAGTCATGGATCGGAGTTGACTGTGGTAGGTTCGCTAGAAACGGTTAGCCGCAAGTTCGACACCAGAGAGGTACTAAGAGGATAAATGCTATTTTTCTATCACATTTATGGCAGTGGGCAAGACCCTTACTGCATAGAGTGCATTAAAATGCTCGACAATTCTGGCTACGAATATGCCCTGACCTTTTTGGATAAGTCGAATGAACTTAAAAAACTGGTCAGCCAAAAATATGACATTCAGTCTTTTCCTGTGGTTGTCGAGTGCGACATTAATGGTGCAGAAGAAGTTCTTGGTGGCTGGAAAGAATTAAAGATTGCGTTGGAGTACAAAGATGAGTGCAAGGGCTGCAAAGAAAACAAAAAAGTATGATGATTATCTAGAGTTAATCCAGTCTTACCTGCACGCCTTCTATAAGATCGAAGTCTACTTTGACCGTAGTTATGAAGACGCCTATTATCATGATGGGCCAGAAATTCATGAGGACGATTACGTCACGATTAACAAGCGACGGCCAAAAGAGTGGCAAGTGTATGCACTACTGCATGAAGCAGGGCACATTATCCTTAGAGATCAAACGGAAAAGTACGTCAACAGATTTCCGAAGGCATCACACCCGACGCTAACAATCGCTAGAAGGATCGATACCTTGAGAGAAGAGGTGTTGGCGTGGGAGAGAGGGAAGATGCTGGCCGATGAACTTCAGATCGAGGTAGATTCTGCAAAGTTCCACCGGCAAAGGACCAATGCACTGATGAAGTATAGCAAATGGGTTGTGAACCCAGAGGATTACGAATAATGTTAACCCCCAAATTAATGCTCGCCATGTTTTTGTTTGCCTTGGGGCAGACCATGGGATGGTTTCAGCTTAATTCTCAGTTTGTTTGGGACTGGTGGAAGGATAAACCAGTCTTTGCAGCGGTGCTCTTTTCTGTCCCTACTGGTATTTGCTTCTGGTATGGCGTTAAACTTTGTTACGAGGAATGGGGAGAAGTGTGGGGGCCTCGATTCCTCATCTTCTCTATGTCTTATTTGACATTCCCCCTACTTACTTGGCACTTTTTGCATGAAAGCATGTTCACGACCAAGACTATGATATGTGTCGTGCTGTCTTTCATGATCGTTGGAGTGCAACTATTATGGAGATAATTAAATGAAAGTCGATAAACCATGGGGCCACGAAATTCGTTGGGCCATTAACGAAAAATACTTAGGTAAACTCTTGTTCATCAAGCAAGGTAATCGCTTGTCTAAGCAGTATCACGAAGTGAAGGATGAAACAATCTATGTCCTTGAAGGCAGCCTATTGCTAGAACTTGGGCCACACATGTCTGTGCAAGAGCAGGATTCGGTCAAAGAGACTGTATCAGAGGGAGAATCCCGACGTATCCATCCGGGTGTAATCCACAGGTTTTGTGCCGAAAAGGGTGACGTAGTGTTGATTGAGGTATCGACGCCTGAGATTGATGACGTTGTGCGCCTTCAGGATGACTATGCAAGAGCCTCTGCTAAAGAAGATGAAGAGTCCCTGTACGCCATCTATGGCGGCGACTAGCTAAATAGTAAAATAGAGTTTTAAGTACTAATTACTACATGCTATTATATTCAATGAGGGAACAACAATGAAAAGTGTTAGCCCAACCGGAAAGTGGTTCGATTACATACAGGGAGAGGACATCAACGAGGATGTGGACCCCAACTATGTTCACCGAACTTATGAGATCGAGTTGTTTTGCCGCGTTTCTAAGACCAGAGGTGGTAACCGTGAGCAAACAGAAGAGGACATTCGTGGTGTGCCAAGGGTGACTATCGTTCGTCCACACCCAGATCCGAGAAGAAGACTGGAGCGTTCAACGGATGACTACTTCTTTATCAACTATCTGGTAAAGTACCAACTGAACACAAACATTAGCGCCAATTGGTACATTAAGAATAGACTTTTGCCCGGTCTATCAAAAGTAAAAGGGCTGACTTTGATTAGATATTCGCGGCCAATTGAACAAGGAGTTCGCTAATGATTATGAAATACATTATAGAGCCCATGAGGGAACTATACGCAAGAATATTCAACCCTAGGGCATCAAAGGCTTATATGTCGATAATCCAAAGGCTAGTTGAAAGCACTGACGAGGTTGTTGAACTTAGGCACAAACTAAATCAAACCGAGGAAGCCTTGAAAGCGATGCACGAAGAAAACGGTTTGCTATGGGATCAGGTTGACGAGATAAGGCAGGCCGACCGTGCGCTAAAGAATCAATTGTCGAGTGCCATGGAGGATGCGTACTTCAGAAACCTTAAACCTGTTGGTGACGCATGATGACAGAAGAAACAAAAGATGCAGATACCAGCGACGAGCCGGTTGAAACTAATGCAGATTCGCTCAAGCCAAAGAAGCCATCGAACAGAGCACCGGAAGGGATCCGCGCCTTTACGCTGTGCAGACAGAGTGATGAGACTGGAATATCTGGCGAAGGCGTTGTTATCGAAGGGGTGATGTTCGCAACCGGACACACTATCATCCATTGGCTAACCCCGGCCCCAAGAGGTTCGATTGCGTTCTTCGATTCGTTCAACGACTTCTTGAAGATACACATTATACCTCACCCCAGCAACAAGACAATCATCACCTTTGAGGACGGTGAGCAACAATTATATGGAGAAGATTAATGACAACAATCTTTATGTTCGACGTAGATGGCACCCTAACCCCTGCAAGAACTTTAATGCTAGAAGAACACCAGAGGCAGTTTATTGACTGGTCAAAAGATAAATCAGTATACCTCGTTTCAGGCAGTGACCTAAGAAAGATTAAAGAACAACTACCGCCAGAGGTGCTGAACTGCTGTGCAGGGATTTACGCGAGCATGGGCAATTGTTATTATGAAGATGGTGTTATCCGCTACTCTAAGTTGTACTCTCCTTCGCTGGATTTGATAGAGGATTTGGAAGGTATTGTAGAGTCAACAGAGTACGAAGACTTGGCTGGGGAGCATATAGAATATCGAGAAGGTATGATAAACTTCTCTGTTGTCGGCCGCGCTGCCACCATGGAGCAGCGTGCTGCCTACGCGGAGTGGGATGCCAAGAAGAAAGACCGGAAGGTGATTGTGGATGCTCTGTCGATGTACCACCCTCACCTTGACTTTGTTATTGGGGGCAAGATAAGTATTGATATATTCCCTAAAGGCTATGACAAGTCACAAGCAGCGAAGCACCGCAGGGAAGAGGCCGGCAAAGACACAGAGATAGTATTCTTTGGCGACCGGACGGACTACCCCGGCAACGATTACGCGATTGTATCGGAACTCGACCGCGCCCGACGAGAAGAGGGTTTACCATCTAAATGGTATGCCGTCGAAGAACCGGGCGACACTTTCAAGATTCTCAGGGACTTATACGCTTAAAAGAACTAATTATTGAGAAGAGGATACCGCAGATGAAAACAACTCTTGAAAATTGGAATGAGTTTCTAAAGAAAGAAGCAAGGAAAAGCAAAAGAAAGCAGTTGCGCGAGCAGTATATTACTGAGATCAGCAAGACTAATTACGACAATGTTATGTCTTGGTATCAAGGCGATTATGACAAACTTTCTTTCGATGACTTGTTCGATGGAAAACTGCGTAGAGTCATCGAACTGAACTCTGACGATGCCGTTAAACTTTACGATGTTATCGCTGCGCTAGAAAAAGAAGGGTGGTATATGCCGGAAGACCCTGATGATGCTTCGTGGCGTAAAAGAAGATTCCCGACCAGAATCGTCAAACAGAAGTTGCGCCGAGCCGGAACTGGCGAAGAGTACTATGTGGAGAAGGTCATTGCTGACTTAGAACTGGTACGAACTAGGCCATACGAGATTCCGAAGGGTCCAAGAGCCGGCGAGATCATTAACAAGAGTGAAAAGACCACGATGTCGAAGGCTATCAATAGGCTTGAAGGAATATCCTCAGAGCTAAAAGATTGGTGGCAGAAGAAACAGATTTACTACACGAATGATTCGCAGTGGAAAACGGTAGAAAAAACCTTCAGGCTGTCCAAGGCCGATGATGACCGCCCTGAGCCGATGAATATTATCTTGTCTCGCCACCCGCTCGATGTGCTTCGCATGAGTGATATTAGCGGGATCAATAGTTGCCATAGCGAAGGTGCTAGCCATTTTGAATGCGCGATTGCGGAGTCTAAGGGCCATGGCCCCATTGCATATTTGGTGTCGAAGAGCGAACTTGAAGAATTAATGAGCGGCAAGTACACCAGAGAAAGTAAAAATCAGCCCGTTAAAAGCCCAGACTCCCCGGCTACCATCAGAGCGAAAAAAGAGGCGGCTAAGTGGATTCAGGACGTTATTTTGTTCGGCCAAATCCCTAGGTCTTCCAAGTTATTCGATGTCCTGTCGAAGAATATAGACGACCCAGAGCAATTTGAGTTTGCCTTGGACGCGATTTATGATGCGCCTCACTTAAAGTATAAGGATCTTTCCGTAGCAGCCAGATCGGTGATCGGTGATGAAGTTATTGTGCAGGCTGTTCGTGCAAAAATGAAAAGTGACGGCGATGCTAGCGAGTGGTTGTATCAGTTTGTCGGTGGAGAAAAAGCACACGAAGAAGCAATAGAACCTGAGCATCAAGACATTTCAGAACTCGACGAACAGGAGATCTTCAAAGATAATCAGAGGAATATAAAAGGCATCGGTGTCAAGTCTAGAGTCCGGTTGAGAAAGTTTACCCGATATGATAGCGCCGAAGGCGAAGATATTGAGTTCGCTGTACCGGAGGTCCGAATTTATGGCCAGAAAGTGGCAGGGTTCGGCCAAGCGGTGCAGCGTTGGGCCTTTCAAAATCAGCGTGACAAGTTTGAAACTGATGAGGATGGCAACGTAATTCCCCCAAGGTTGGATAGTCTAACTCGCTACGGTGGCTCGTATGAGGACAATAAAGATGGCTACATTCTGCACTCCTTTTTCAGCGAAAATGGCGTTGAAGAAAGTTATAACCAAAACTATAACGTCGATCACGACATAGAAGACGAAAGAGAGAGCCAATTCGCTATCTGGGAAAATCAAGCAGAAGAACTCAATCGGCACGCAGAAAACTCCTTACCCTCGGATGAAAACTGGCACGTATACGCTAATGCCATGGTAGAAGAGTATGGCAATGATCAGCCATACTTGGCGGTGTCAAGCGGGGTTCAAGTTAATATTGATATTCCCGGTCTAAAGTATGATGAGAATGGAGAGCCTGTAGATAAAGCGATTAGGAAAATCCCCGGCTGGAATGATGATTGGAATAGTCGTCGGCAATGGGATAATCTACTGGACGGCGCACCAGTGATTGATGACTACTGGACAGAGGATACCATGACAGAAGTTCAAGTAGATAAAGAAGGGAACGTTTCGGTTGAAATTCGCTGGGATATTAACGCAGAAGCTGATGGACCGGATGATTTCGACAACTTCATCGACAGTCTGGTAAGTGACTTTGGCGAAGACACGGGCTCTCGCATCATGGCACACGTATTAAGAGAAATGATCTCATCGGGTTACGCACCGACTAACTCGTTTGATATACTCGTTGATGTATATGAAGAAGACGAGTGGGACGAGGAAGAAAACCCCGAAGAGTTTAACCTTCAACAGAAATGGAAAGAAAGAATCGCGGGTCTTAATAGTTTTAACTTTGAAAGGTATGATGACGAGGGGCACCTGCTTTACTTTGGACTCGCAGACCAACCGGGCCATGGACTACAGGCTATTGATTTGAATCTGCCGGTGCCACCAGAATTTATGCACATGAAGTTTGGCAAGCAAACCCCGAATATATCTATGATCGCTGATGCAATCGGCGGGAATCGAGAACAAGGCAAGAGTGCCACCATAGAGCACACGTCGGCGGCCAATGATCGTATCGCAAGGGAATTGAGTGCGATAGAGGCAGAAGCCAATAAGTATGCTGCGAACCAGTTAAAGTTTGACTTTGGTTTGGATTACGATTTGTCGGACATAGACGACGCCACGATTGATTTTTCTTCTGACGTAAAGTTTAGAACCATGATTCTACAGCCGAAAGATAAGTGGGGAGTTTACTCCAGTATAGAAGTGGTACTGCGATATGACATGGATGAAGAACAGATAGAGTTTGCCATGAACACGCTTGAGTACATCGACAAGAATCTTAAAAAGGTAGCCTCGGCATTAAATAGACTACTAGGCTTGGCCCTTGAAGAGTACGCCGAGAAATTCAGAAAAAACAGGGATGCTGCTCGCACAACGTCTAAAGAGAGAGTTAAAGAGAAAATAGAAAATCTAAGAGCGAAAGGCCGTGCAGAATCAGACAACCCGACCGACCCGGCCCGCAGAAGCCATTTAGCACTGGCACTGTGGACATCCAGAGTCTACGATCAAATGTCTATGATTGAAAAGCGCGTACTGATAGACGATTATATCGATCCGCTCCTAAAAGGAGAAAGGGACTACATTGATCCGCAATATGCGGTGCCGATGTACTGGCAAACCAAGGTATTTAACTATTACAGGGAACTTGGCGCACCCGGACAAGTAGCGAGAGATTATAGATATGAGCACGAACATTCCTATCAAGCAGCATGGGATGAAGTTGGTCGCGCCGACGTTGAGCGGGGCGAAACATTGGCAGGTTCTCTTGGGGAGCCTAGGCCGGCACAAGAAGGCACCACAAAAGACTTTACAGGACAAGAGATTCGTGCTATTATTAGAGAAGTGTTAATAGCCAGAGGAATCTTAGATGAAACAGGAGCTTGAAAGTTGGAGAAAGTTTCTGTATGAATCCAAGCTACGGGTGTTTGATTTTGATGACACTTTGGCGGTTACAGATGGAAAAGTTATAGTCAACCATATTGACGGAACATCGGAACCATTAGATCCGGCAGAGTACGCAGTTTACGAGAAGCAACCCGGCGATCAGTTTGATTATTCAGACTTCGACCGAGTGATTAATCCTGTTGAGATTGAAGAAATCTCCAGAATCATGAAGCGGGTTATTGATGCCGAAGAGCGCGATGGCACAGGCAGAAAGGTTGCAATCCTAACTGCCCGTGATGCCCCAGCGCGAGAAGAAATAATGAACTTCATAGAAAATATGTTGGAGATTCCACCGCATAAATATGAGTTGGTTACGTTGGGAGACTCAGACCCAAATAAAAAAAAGATGTGGATTAAGGATCAAATAGAACTATTTGATATAAGGGACGTGTTGTTCTTTGACGACTCTCCTAAGAATATTGATGCTGTAGACGAACTAAAGCAAGAGTATCCCGATGTTACTATCGTGACTCGTCTTGTTGGGTATGGAGAAAACTATAAAGAGGGAAAAGAAAGGCAGGCCCCATATGAAGGCCCGCAAGACTCAGGCGAGTTTCAAAAGAAAATGCGCGATGAGCACCCGAAATGGTTAAAGAACCTTATCGGTCAAGGTGGAAATAAAGAAACAGGAGGTGGCAAAGGCCACAAGCGCCCGAAACTAAAACGCGCTAAGTCATCACCCCCCGGTGCTGGCGGCAGCTAACTAAGGGCCAAATACATTGCAAAAGATAAGGGTAGCCTTTTACAAAGGTGGAGATGGTTGGGTGCATCGCGTGATCCGCTGGTGGACACGCTCGGAGTACTCACATGCAGAACTTATTATGCCTTCAGGGGCATGGGTTTCTATATCACCCTTCCTCGCAAAGAGAGTCCAATCCCGTGCAGAGCCCGAAGAAGATGGTGAATGGGATTTCATTGACATTGAGGTTACTGAGAAAAAGATTGAGAGCCTTAAAAGGTTTTACGACTTAACGAAGGGGCAGAAATATGACTGGGTTGGAATGATACTAAGCCAGTTGTTGCCCTTCCACATAAAGGCTAGGGGTCGCTGGTATTGTTCCGAGTGGATTACCTACGCTCTAAGGATTTCAGGAATACTGAAGTGGGACAAGGTGCAGATATACGATCAGTCTGATCTGTCGCCACAGAAACTTTACGAACTGCTGACACAAAACGATTAAATCTGGGTTATTCTATTTAGTATGATCATGAACACTAGAAGAAAAACAGTATACTGTAGTTACTGCTTCCAAAAGGGGCATAACAAGCAAACCTGTCCGTCCTTAAAAGCAGACATTGAAAACCTGCGTCAAAACTTTGGCGATCAGCATCCCGAAGTTGTTGAGTACGACAGTAATCGGAAGAGTATATCTGCTTCTGCTTCACGCCGCGCAAAGATGATACGTCGCTGTACCTATTGTGGGGCCGAGGGCCACAACACCAGAACATGCAGCGTATTAAAAGAGCACATTAAAGACGCAACAGAGATTAATAAAGATTATTGTTCGATTGTGTACGATAGAATGAAAGAGTGCGGCATTGGGGTTGGAGCGATTATAAAGATGATAAGATACCAATCAGGTTATCGAAAGAGCACTGATGAACTGTATATGATTGTTGGTATAAAGTGGGAGAACATTAACTTTCTTGAACCTCACCGCAAGGTTATTGCCGCAAAGTGCATTAAAACTTCTGACTTTGTTGACTTGGCAATACCATACAACTGTCCCGACATCAGCGTGAACAGTTGGGAAGTGGCGAGCCCTGTACCCTGCGCTTCGCCACCGGATGGGTGGCTTGACGGCGCACATATCAAGTCCGAACTTTCGGGATTGACTCAAGAAGAAACAAGAGAGTTGCTAGGACTTTCATTTTTTAATGAATAAAAATAAGACTGTGTTCGTCTAAATAATCGAGGTGAGAATGAATAAAGAAGAATCCATCGTTGATAAAGTTATGAAAAGACTGCAAAGAGAGGGGAAAACCCCCAAACAGTTTGGAGATGAGTTTGTCGAGATTTTCAGGGAATATAGAAACAAAGAAATGCACGGAAGAAAAGCCCTATAGCCAAGCAGTAGCCTACTTACTGTGTGGGATTAGATGTATGTAAAAGCCTTGCCGTCAAGGTTGGCGATCTTGTACGTTGGGTCATCAGTTATGCAGTTTTTGCAGCAGATGATAATGGCAACGTACACCCCGTTTCGCCCATATACGAAATGGGGATCGTCGTAGAGGTTTCCACGGTGGATCCTTGTTTGGTGTGCGTCTTCGCGGTAAACTCTGATTTTGGTAACGGCTATAGGTTGGTAGATATAACAGACTGCGAAGAGTTTGAGGTGTTAAACAGGGGCGTTGGCTTTGAAGACATACAAGATTATTTAATCCATGAGGAAAGAGATGCTTGACATGCTTGCGCGAATATAGTATCATAGTGTAATGGAACTAGACGAATCAGAAGTAATGATATGCGAACTAGCAAAAGATAGTATCCGCGAATGTATATCATACGGATATTACGACGATGCGCTACACACCTTGTCTCTATTTATGGAAGACTCGCCAGACATGGGGTTTTCTATTTTCCAAGACCTGATGGGTTTCTGGCAAGAGTGTTATGACGGGATATTTAACGAGCCTTTGGGTATGCGAAAGGTTATTGTTATGACACCGCCAGAAAAAAAGAAGAAATAGTTGAATAAACCTAATACCCCGTGCGTCTATAGCACACTAACCCAACTCATACGAGGTAAACATGACCCTGACTCCTTTTGAACTTGCCACCGCGAAGGCTATGCTATTTTCTGAGAACCTTGTGCAGGCTTCGATGCTGCACCTAGCGGCAGAACCCGGCCCAACACCAGAAGACAAGGAGCGCGGCCAGCGATTCCTTGAGACTGCTTTGTTGGGTGGTATGTGCCATCCCGTAAATCTGCCGGTAGAAGTGGGGGCCGAATGAGAAACAGGGTGCCTTTAACTGGCATGCTGCCAGATCTCGACGAGTATAACATCGGTGATCTGGTTTATGCCAAGATTAATCGCGATGTGGTCGATGAGCACCTTGCCCTTATTATAGAAGAATCTGTACCCGGTATTTATACGGTTCAGCCTGTTCATGAGCCAACTGTTCGCAGAAATGTAACAACTTCACAGATGAGAAAGGCAAGCGATCATGACGATTAGAACTAACAGAAGAGAGTCATATTGCTGGGACGATTTGGTTGCCGCTCCTGCTTTTAAGGTGGGCGATTTGGTATATGCGCCGAACTATATTGATGCCATGCGCCCAAGGCACCGCGCTCTAGCCCTAACTCCCGGCCTTATTATTGGCACTGAGCCATACGCAGAATGTGGCCCCAATCCACGACAGTCGGTTTGTACCTATGTTGTATTATGGCCGAACACTAGAAGGAAACTGTTGGCAATCGATCTTAAAACTTGGGGAGAATAAGAAGATGGGATTTAGAGAAGAGCACGTCGAAGCGTGCATCGTGCTCTACAAGTGGAGCAACGGTGTGGCGCTGGAAAACTTTAGAGATCATTCGTTTACGACCGATGGCAAGTATTTATTTCGCAACTATGACTTAGTGGGAATCAGAACCGACACATTTTCTTTTGTAGTCAAGGTGCCGGGAAGCGGCAGTTTCTTTTCTTGGGATGGAGTCCCAGAAGAGATCTTGGAAGAGTTCTTTGATAGGCACCCTGAGTATCGTTCGTGCTTCTCGTTTATTGATGCTCGCATCTGGAACAACACTCCAAGATTTAAGCGACTCGCAGACGAGAACTGTGAACAGATCCCTTTCTAGGCTCTACTTATTATATAAGGAGGTGCTATCAATGAACAATGCACAAAACTTTTATGAGAGACTAAAGAAACTTAGGGAGGAACAAACTAAATCATTACAATCTGTCCAGCAACCTTTGTATCTTTACGCACCAGAAGAGTTAGAAGACCAAGGCCCGAGATCATCGGAGAAGCCAAAGGTAGCAGACTCCAAAGCAGGGGAGGAATATATTGATCTGGACTTAGCAGAAACTTATATTGATTTTGATATTAGCTAAATACCGGACATTTTTTGTCAGTATATGAGTGTTGGTGATCTGGTAAAAGTGCCGTACCCTTATGATGCAGAAGGTAGAATAATCTCCTATCGTCTTGGAATCATTGTGGAAACTTACCTTGATGACCCGTCACTGAACATGTATTTCAGGATTAGGTTCAATGATGATGGGTCGGCAAAATGGCACGCATTAGCCGAGATTATACCGTTAAAAGATTAGCCCCACTACTTACTATAAGTGAGGTACATCGTACATGGCAAGCAAGTTTTTCTCCGGTAAAAAGGCTGATCCGCAAACAGCCATTTCTAAGTTAATGCAGCATACTGCTGGCGTCTTCGACGGTCGCTTTCATGCCAAGGTGGAGTCCGACGATGGCGGCTCTCATATTACGTTATATGTTGAGGTCGAGGATCCCAACAAGCCCATGGATTCGTTCTTGGTTGACGCGCTGCATGTACCAAAGTGGATGGGCTGGCGCTTCATTCTCTGTAAGTGTCCACCCGGCTACATTGATGCTATCCTAACGGCAGTAAAGCGAGATGACTACTAGAACCTAGGCTATCGAGCCTTGACATTTCCTTGACACCTTTCTCTGAATATCTGGTGTATAATAAGAGTCTAATAGAGCGAAACCCACCCCGGAGATTCTATGCAGCCCGTCGAAGTCACGTACCCGCCCATGCTAGCCAATGTTAACGGCAAGCGTTATGCCATCAGTGGCCCTACTTGGATTGAAGTACCAGCGGATACCGTCTTTGAGGACTTGCCAAAGTACATGGTTGCTTCGCGCTGGCTCGCTCCGCGCACTGAGTCTTCCGACACCCGCACATGGGAGGTCAAGGGTAGCAAGGGCAACACCTACACCGTTAAACTTTCTGCTGGCCAGTACACATGCGAGTGCGCGGGCTTTTCTTTTCGTCGGCGCTGTCGGCATATCGAGGGTATTAAAAATGAACAGACTGCTTGAGTTTGTAGAGAGAGTATTCTTTGTTGGTCTTGGTTTTCTTCTTGGCGCGTTCGTTCTTGACCCGATCATCCGAGGACTATTCTAGTGAGTGACGATATTAAAATCGGTGATATTGTTATGTTCGACAATCGCGATAGTACCTATACGCGGTGGTTCTTTGGTAAGATCGGTCGAGTCATGAACACGGCACATTCTTCTACTACCGGACGGCTGCACGTCAAAGTCAGTTGGAGCGAGCCGGTAAAGTATTATGACAGGCAAGCGGGCGTATCTTCGTTCGCGGCGAGCAACTTTATGTTGATGGGGAGGAAAGAGTGGAAGTAGGCGATTTGGTATGGATGCCAGACAGTGCATTGATGCGCGGCGAGGGAAATGGCCTTGCTATTGTTTTGCAGACAAAGCCTGACGGTATTAATCGCGGCACCCCACGCATAAGGCGCGTTAAAGTTTTATGGCTAACCGACAACGCAGTTTGTTGGGAGCCCATGAGTTGGCTGGAGGTAATCAATGAAGTTTCTCCAACTTAGGAAAGGCATGCTCGTAAAGCATCGTGACGCCATTCCATTCCCCCCACCGCCCAGCGAAAGGGTTGGGGTAGTGGTTTGTACCACGGGCTTCTCAGAGACATGCCCAGACTCCGTTAAGGTGCTGTGGAACGGGGGAGAAATAGAGTCGCATTGGACTGATGAACTAGAGGTGATCCGTGAAGCCGGGTGATCGAGTGCGAAAGTCTCCGATGTGGAGACACGACGAGGCTATTGGTACTGTCATTAAGAACACCGCAGACGGTTATACCGTTGTGAAGTGGGATGGTATCATGGGCGAGTGGCACTACACAGAAGAACAAACAAAAACTATAGAGGTTATAAGTGATTGATTTTATTATGTCTTTGTTCCGAGCCGAACCCGGAGCAAAGATCCGCAAGATGAAGGATCGGAAATATAAGGAAGCCGTCGAACTACAAAGGAACGGCAAACTGAGAGAGTACGCCGAGGTCATGAAAGAGATCGAAGCATTGGAAATAAAATACGTGGAGGCAGTTAGTGAAAGTCAGTGACTTAGTATCATGGAATGGTAAGGTCGGCATAGTTACCGAACTATACGAAAGCAAAATGTGGAGAACCAGCACGCAAGGCAGAGCGGTAAACTTTAAGGACATCGAGCCGGAACCTTTCGCACGTATACTTGTCGCCGGCAATCTCCATGGGGTTCCGGTGGTGGACCTTCGACCTGTTGTTACTGAGAGTTGGTAGTCCTGACATTTCCTTGACAAACTTTGCTTGACACCCTGTACTCCATTATGGGATAATGGATACATGATAAGGAGAAACATTGTGAAAGCAGGTGATTTAGTTAGGTTTGCCGACCATTCAAAAGGCGGTATGATCAATATTGCTCTTGTCACAGCGGTCAAGGCACCCGGAGGCACGCCATGGCTAGCACAGATCCACCGTGATGATCCGGCTAAGTGCGATCTTTGGTGGCCCGTTGAAAAGTTGGAGGTGATCGATGCAAGTAGGTGATCTGGTAAAGGGTCGCCTGTCGCTTGGTGGCCGGATTGGGATTGTACTAAAGTTGCGTAAACGTCATGCCCGCGTTCTTTGGAGAAATGGTAAAAAAGAATGGTATGAAAGGCCACTGTTGGAGGCAGTCAATGAAAGTCGGTGATTTGGTTAAACATTTCCTAACAGAACAACTCGGTATCGTGCTTGAGACTAATGAGCATGGCGGCGTCCACGTCGTGTGGACAACTCAGGGCCTCTCGATGTTTGGTCCCGGCAGCAAGGAATGGACCTGTGAGAGTCGTCTAGACCTCTTGACATCCCCCTGACAACTTTCTTTGAATGAACGGGCGCTCCAAAGCGTCCAATAGACATCAGCAACCAACGGAGACTGAGAATCATGGACCCCATCGGCATCATTGACGAGACTTACTTTTGGCAGATCGGCCAACGCTCCTGCGACGAAACCGCGCCCAACATGCCTGCTGCCTTGCGCGAGGCCGGAGAGTGGCTTGCTGCTGGAGCGACGAAGATCACGATCTGCACCACGCGCTGGGATCCCGTTCAGGAGATGATGATGGAGGGCGAGCCCCTTATCACCCTTGAAGCCCACGAAGCCCTGCACCCCGACGACGAGGACGACGAGTAATGAAGAGCAAGAAGACCAAGGCCCGTAAGACCCGTAACTGGGGTGCAGTCGCCGCGCACTTTAAGACCGGCGCTGGCCCGCACGGACCCAACAAGGGTCATAAGCAGAAGTACTGCCGGCGGGTAAAGCACAAGGGAAAAAGGCCACTATGAGGCTTGACATTTCCCTGACAACTTTCTTTGAATATCTCAGCCCCGGTTGCGTCTAATGTGTCGTAACCAAGGAGAACACGGGTCTTTAGCTCAGTTGGTAGAGCACCGGACTTTTAATCCGAGAGTCGTGGGTTCGATCCCCACAAGACCCACCATTTTAACGAGTGAAGGCCGTCATTTTGTTGTAAACTAACTGCGTTTCAACTCCGTCCATGAACCGCGTCACAGAGCCAATATGGTAGTTGAAAGACGGATAGGGCGAGCCGCCGAAAACGAGGCCAGCGGCCTTCACTCACCCCATCACCCAAACCATCGAGGACCAAATCAATGAATATTGTAATCGGAGACATCCTATTTCTTAAACCTCTTCCTGACGCTTGCAGTCGGACGAAGAACCGTATCCGTGAGCACGGAAAGGAGGGATTCCAGATCATCCGATTCAATCCCGGTTCTCAGTTGTTCGGCGGTACTCCCGCCGTTCTATTCCGTTCCGAGTCCAAGACCGCTAAAGGCGGCGAAGAGTGGTTCGGCTGGCTTCCCCTGCTTGAGATTGGAGAGCGCGACTAATGCAGTACTATGTGAGTAAAACCACGGTAGAGATCAAAGACGGTCGGATTGAAGGCTATGAAGAGGCGATGACCAAGCCTGACAAGTTGCGCCCCACCAAGGAGTCTTTGCGCCGCTTCAAGGCGTTGGGTATCGAGAACGTTCACTTGTGCGAGCACCCCAAGAACTCGCGCAGGTACGGTAAACTTGTTAAGGCTGCTGCACAACGTCGGAAGGTCAAGAAGATGACCAAGGCAGATTTGGCCAAGATGATCGAAGATTTCGATAAGGAGTTTGAAACCAATGAAAGCGATTGACGTGGGAGACATCGTTAAAGTTATCAAGACCGGAGATCGCCGGCTGGTCGTCGCCAAGCGCACGGAGATCGTGCCTTACCATGATGACTGGTCAGACACCAGTGAGATGAGGACACAAGAGGTATTTCAACTCGCTGGCGAAGCAGTCGGACGCTGGCATACCTCAGATTCAATCGAGGTTTATTCGCCTCGCCGGATCTCTTGACATTTCCTTGACACACTTTCCTGAATATTTGTGGTATGATCTACGTCTAACTAAGCGAAACCCACCACGGAGAATAGAATGAAAGTCGGAAAAGCAATCAAGAAAATCGAAAAGTACCTCGGCGTCGAAGTCCAGTATGACGGATGCCGCTACTGGTTTCAGTACGAGAATGAGGTTGGTTCGTTCCTTGCGAATGGTCATCGAGGCGGTATGGATGCCGATGCTATGGAGGCCGATGCGTGCAACTGGCACCGTCGTCGGGTCAACGATCATTCTGATATGATGACCGATTACCACGCGGGATCATTCCGTGATAACCTGACGCAACTGCTTCACTCGATGAAGCCGCCCCCGCCAAAGTTCCCGGCTGGCTCGCTGGTGCGAGGTAAGCAGACCAAGCGGGCGATCCGTCAGGGTTACGCCGGCCGCGTTGGTCTTGTGATGCCCGATGGCGGTAACGGCTTTGCGAAGATTCGCTGGTCCGGTGTGGGCTCCGCGCCCAACGCTTACGGCGGCTGGCCCTCGTACCCAGAACGCGATCTGGAGTTGGCAAATGTTTAAGGTCGGTGACATGGTTCATGTAAAGATGCCCGGTGTAAAGCCGTACACTGGGCTCGCAGTTAAACTTAACAAGTCAGGCGGTGCCCTTGTGGTTCGGCCTGATGGTAAGTTAAAGTATTGGGTCAACAACTGGTGCGCGAAGGTGATCAATGAAAGTCGGTGATCTGGTGACATACGCTTTTCAGCGCAATCGCTGGCGTCAGGGTCTTTCTGTTCATGTCGGGCTCATTGTCGAGGTTGGAAAGTATACCGGCAATCGTGACGTTAAAGTTATGTGGAAGCCCATCGGTCGTCAAGGCGGCGAAACACTCACCGAGTCCAGCCAGCATCTTTCACTGATCGATGATTCCTTGACATCCTCTTGACAACTTTCTTTGAATATCTATCCTCCCACTACGTCTAATAGACATCAGCAACAAAGCGAGGGCTACATGTTTGAAACCATCCCGTTCCTTTTCCCGATGCTCTTTAGCATCGTCGGCCTTGTTCTCATGACCGGAGTAGAATAATGCAAGTCGGTGATCTGGTTATACAGAGAGGGCGGGAAGACGCCGGTACTGGTATCGTCACCGAGGTATACGACGGTTTTGCTGCTGTCCTGTGGTCCGGTGGGGTAGTGAACATGGTTTTCGGTATGTTGGAGGTGATCAGTGCAAGTCGGTAAACTGTACGAAGTCAGGCACAAGTGGCAACTACCGTTTAGTACTCGCAAGTTCTGGTCTAACTGTGGTCCGGTGCTCTATCTGGGCGAGGACGTGATCGAGCGTGAGGATGGGGTAAAGATCGTCAACCATGCCGTGCTCGCAAATGGCCAAAAGCGTATTCTGGATAAGTCTTTTCTCAAGTTCCTTGAACCCTTGACATCCTCTTGACAACTTTCTTTGAATATCTACCCCCCTACTACGTCTAACTAAGCGAAACCAACAACGGAGGCCACACATGGCATACCTCAGAAAGCAAGATACCGTTATGATCACCACGCCGCAGGGCGTCATCTCCGCGCTCGTCGTGGATATGCAGTTCCGGCGCTTCCGGCGCTCTTGGAAGGACAAGAAGACCGGAGAAACCCGCTTCAAGATGAAGTCGGTGCCCTACGCTATTTGTCAGGTGTTTTCCGGCGCTCCCGCTGGCACCGAGTTCCTGATCCCCGGCTACAAGTTGCGGAACATCACTAAGGCCGGCGAAAAGTTGCTGGTTCTCCGCGACCAGTATACCGCCGAGTTTGACGGCGAGTGGGTCGAGAAGATGTTGGCCGAGAGCCGCGAAGCGAGGACCAAGTAATGGGATACCGTTCAGAAGTTGTACTCGCTGTTTCACCGGAAGCCATGCCGTCATTTATGTCGGTCATCGCCCGGTGCCCCGAAACACGTCGCATGTGTCTGGAGCACACCGACATCACCACAAAGGATTATGACGGCGACAAGAACGCCATGCTATTCGTTTGGGAGTCTATCAAGTGGTACGACTCGTATCCAGAGATCCAGAAGATCACCAGTTGGATGGATGACATGGATGATGAGAACGACGAGGGTTATAAGTTCGTCCGTATCGGAGAAGAGCCCGACGATGTTGATCAGCGCGGGTATGGTTATGATCACATTCAAGTTGTTAGGAGCGTACAGTACTAATGCGTAAACTATATTCACAGTGTGTATGTGCCGATGGCTTTACTATGTCAGTGCAGGCCAGCAGCACGTCTTATTGCAGCCCCCGCAGAAATGACGCCGAGCGTTATAGTTCGGTCGAGGTTGGATTTCCTTCTGAGGAAGAGCCCCTGTTGATCGAATGGGCAGAAGACCCCTCAGATCCGACAGGTACGGTCTATGGGTACGTGCCAGTGCTCACGGTTACGAACGTGATCGCAAAGCATGGAGGCATGCAGGATGGCGAAGTGCCACCGGGCGTACATGCGTTAAAGTCTTCCGCTCGATGAGCCTTGACATTCCCTTTACAACTTTCTTTTGAATAACTCAGCCCCGGCTGCGTCTAACACGACGAGCCAACAACGGAGAACCATCATGGCAGACCTTCTTACTCTTAACCTTCTTGAAGAAGATATTGAGATCATCCTTGAACTACTGAACGACGATCCGCGTCTGGTCGCGCAGCAACTTGCTACCGACATTTGGGAACAGATCGGTGAGGTCGTCCAAGACGAAGACGATTTCTTCGATGCTGGTGTGCAGGCCCGCGAAGCCGTTAAGTCTAGCGAGTTCTTCGACATGACCGATCCCCGCGAAGCGGCCAAGGTCGAGTCGCCCCGTGCTAACGATCCTATTGACTGGTAAGGGAGTTAAACTATGCCCAGCAATATGCGCGAATGTAAACACTGTCACATCATGTTTGATCTCAACTCGACCGCGAAGAAGCAGGCCGGAGGAAAGATTAACGAGTGTGCCGATTGCGTCGAAGAACTCGGCACCGAGACTGCTGTGAAGTATCTCGGCCTGTCTGCCGGCGACGGTAAGGCCGCTGGCATCTCGATTGTCGCCTTTGAGAGTGACGAGGACCGTAGGGCCTATGCGTCCGCTTGGAAGGCCACCACGGGCTTCCACAAGGGCAAGTCATGCCATCTGTCGGGCTCTCAGACCACCATCGGTGGTCGGCCCATGCGCCACGTCGCATACAACGCCGGCAACGAGAACCACAAGGGGAAGGCATGAGGGTCGGAACCGCAGTTAAACTTTCACCAATGGACTATCCTCAGTATCGCGGCCACATCGGGATCCTGATGAATGAACCAGAAGTAGATCAATGGAGAGTCTATATCAATGGCAAGGTTCACCCATACCTTGTGCATCGAGTCAGCATGCTTAAAGCGGAGGTCATTAATGCAAGTCGGTAGTCTCGTTAAAGTTCACACCAAGTTCCATGGATGGCGTAGAGCGATCATTCTGGATGAGTCAGAAGATCTGATCCAGAAGTTGGTGCTTTACGAAGAGGCCCCTAAGCGATGGCGGCGCTGTTGGGCGCTCCCACGGGATCTGCGGCCCCTGACATCATCCTGACATCTTTTCTTTGAATGTCTGGCCCTCGGCTGCGTCCAAAGAGGGTCAACAGCACGGAGAGACTGATACATGTGGCTAAACATTCACCACCGACACCTGAACCCGCCCAAGCCTGCGCCTAAGTACTACTGCCGGCACTGTGGCCACAAGACCAGCCAAAAGCACTGGTGCTCTGCTGTGGGCAACCGCTGCCCGCGCTGTCACGCCTCGACTCCCCCCAAGAAGTGGTAAACATGTACCCAGAAGACAGAATCGGTAAACTTATTGTCCATGCCTACTGGTCCCGAAAGGTCGGTCTGGTTCTCGGCTATGAGAAGCACGCGGACTGGGGAGGATCCTATGAGCGTTACCGGGTCCGTTTCGGTGATGACGAGGTGCTGGTCAGGCCAGAGGACGAAACAGCGGGCATCTGGTCCGTCTTGGCATCCTCTTGACAACTCTCTTTGAATGACTGGCCCCTGAATCTCGTCCAATGAGCATGAGCAATCGACAAACCGCCTTCGACTGGTCCGGCTGGTCCGGTAGCAACGAAACGTACCGCCGTCATGGTCCCAAGTGCAAGCCTTTCGCCCCCGGCGTTCTTGTTCGGCTTAGTAATCACTCCTACCCCGATTTGGTCGAGCGCCGCGTCGGTGTCGTCATCCGGGTCATCGAGGATCTTACCTATCCCGACGAGTACGAAGTGCTTTTGGTGGGCGCTTCCGAAACCTGCTGGCTCGATTGGGATGAGATCGAGTGTGCAACCAATGGTCGAGGTGAGCGATGAAGGTCGGTGACGTTAAACTTTTTTTCCAAACCGGACATATTCTGTCTGGATCTTCTCATTCGCCTCCTGTATACTTAGAGAGCAAGGTCAAGGAAGGCCGCGCAAGCGTCAATCTTCTCTTGACATCCTCTTGACAACTTTCTTTGAATATCTAGCCGCCCCCTGCGTCTAATAAGCATCAACCACTCGCACTCTTGGAGTCATACATGTCTTGGTCTGGAACCGTTACTTGCTCTTACTGCTACAAGCAGGGTCACAACCGTCGTAAGTGCCCCGAACTCACCGCCCGTTACAAGGCGAACTACACCACTCACATGGAGGCCATGGCCGCTGCCCGTGACAACTCCACGGCGCAGTACCAGAAGATGTCCGACACGGATCGCGAGTGGTACGTCAAGTATTACGCTGAGAAGGCCGAGCAGGACCGTCAGGCGTACATGAAGCGCACCAAGATCGATCTTGCTACGGGCAAGAAGGTCACGAACAAGGCAGCGAAGGCCGCACGCATGAAGAACGTGACGTGCAGTTACTGTAACGAGACTGGTCACACCCGGCGCGTCTGCAAGGATCTCAAGAACGATCAGGCGATCTTTCGTCGCTTGACCATTGACGCTCGCCGCGCCTTTGTCGAGAACCTTGCCGCCCTTCAAGTCGGTGTCGGCTCGATGGTTATCCGTAACTGCTACGGGCCTCAAGAGAATGGAGAGTACGGGTATCGCAAGGTGGTCGGCATGGTCACTGGTATCAACCTGCACAACGAACTCAATGGCAACGTTGCAGCCATGCTGGGCCGCAGCGATGTCATCATCGCCAAGACCAACAAGGAAATGGGCGGTGCTCGCTCTGACTGGCGTTTTAACTTTGACGACCTGAGCGCCAAGATCGTTACCCAGTCCCGTGATCAGGGCTTTGAGGTCAGTGGATGGCAGGTTACTCCGTCTGGTTCCGTACTGAACGTGCCGGAAGACTTTTACGACCCTTCCACGGTCGATGTCAAGACCCAGTTCCCTACGGGCCAGCAGCGCCCTTGGGAGTACAAGTGGGAAGAGTCCGCTGACAGCACCATTGTCCGTATTCGTACCGAAATGGGCCTCCCCCGTCAAGCCTACTCCATGTAGGCTTTCACCCCTCACCCTTCGTTAAACTTTCAAGGAGAAGAAAACCATCATGCAAATCTCATACGATCAACTCTGCAAACTGCGCCTGACCCAAGAGGAATGGGAGCGCCTTCAACACATGACCTATGGCGACTACGATCCGACACTGATCCCCCAGTCGATCACTGACATCGCGATCCTCGCCGGCCTCGTCCGTCGTGATGTGGACGGGATCCCGCGTCTGACCGAGGTAGGAGAAGAAGCCTTGCGCCTCATGGCGAGCCTGTATCCAGAAGAGCGAGCCGCCGTCTATTGGGAGAACTATGGCAAGTGGCTCATGAATGGCCACCCAATGGGCTCAGTGCCCTTCTCGCCGGCTCCAGCCTCTCAAGGGGGTCAAGGCATGGGCTAAACCTTGGACGCGCTCTCAGGGCCTTCACGGGCCTCTGAGGGTCCGTTAAACTTTTCTTCAAACCGGACAGAATATGTCTGGATCTTTCTTTCCGCTTCCTGTATCATTAGAGAGTAAGGTCAAGGAAGGGAGAGAGAGGACACCGGCTTGACAGGCTTGACATCCTCTTGACAACTTTCTTTGAATATCTGACCCCCCAGACACGTCCAACAAGTGTCACCAACCGACAGGGAGCCCACATGATCGCATGGCAGTTCGCCCGACTCCAGACCCTTCGCCGCGAGGCCCAGCCCGCCGCCCAGCGCCCAGCCCTCCGCGTCGAGGCTCCGCGCCCTTCCGTTAAACTTCCCGCGCCTGTTGAGGCCAATGAGCCCCAGCGCGGCATCGCAACCGTCGATTTCTCTCTTTGAACCTACTTAATGTAGGCTTGACATTTCCCTGACAACTTTCATCGAATATCTTAGCCCCACCCACGTCTAATAAGCGTAACCCACTACGGAGAACCACATGTCTGTCGATTTCGCCACCTTCGCTACCCTCGCTCCCTTCGTCACCGCTGTCCGCAAGCCGATCCTGCTTCGCGGCCGACATGGTATCGGCAAGTCCGAGGTCGTCTACCAGTACGCTCGCACCGCTGGCCTGCCCGTGGTCGAGCGCCGCGCCTCTCAGATGACTGAGGGTGATCTTCTCGGTATGCCTTCGCCTGAACTCGTCGAGGTCAACGGCGAAGGCGCGAGTCAGTTCCGTCCCTTCGCTTGGCTTATTCAGGCTTGCACCGAGCCTGTCGTCCTCTTCTTGGACGAGGTTGATCGTGCTACGCTTGAGGTCCGTCAGGGTATCTTTGAGTTGACCGACTCCCGTAAGATCGCGGGCTGGACTCTGCACCCGGATACCGTTATCTTCGCGGCCGTTAACGGCGGTGAGCACGGTGCTCAGTACCAAGTCGGTGAGATGGACCCTGCCGAGTTGGACCGCTGGACTGTGTTCGACATCGAGCCCACCACCGAGGATTGGCTTGGTTGGGCCAAGGACAACGTTGACGGCGTTGTTTGGGACTTCATTAACCAGAACCGTATCCACTTGGAGCACACTGGTGACTTTGAGCCCAACAAGGTTTACCCTTCTCGTCGGTCTTGGGACCGTCTGAACCAGTGCCTTGTCTCTGGTGGGCTCCTGTCCGGCGATGACTTCAAGGCCAATGGCCCGGTCATCTACCAGTTGGCTACCGGATTCGTTGGGTTTGAGGCCGCTGTTGCCTTCAACGACTTCGTTCAGAACTACGAGCGTCAGGTCACTGTTGAGAACCTTCTTGATGACGGTCGCATCGAGTTGACTGCCGACTGGGGCGTGAACGAGCACGCTGCCATGATCGACAAGATCGATGCTTCCGAGCGTCACCACCGTGACCTCACCGATGACGAGGTACAGAACCTCGCCAACTACTTCGTCACCCTGCCTTCCGAGGTGGCCATGAAGTTGTGGACTGTCATCGGTTCCGAGAACGCTCCGGCCGATAACTGCATCCGGCTCCACGGCGCTACGGCGACCGATGGCACCAAGGTGCTCGACTACTTGGTCGAGGTTCTTCAAGGCTAAACCAGCCTTTTCATCCCTTGACATTCTCTTGACAGGTTGGAGTGAATATTCTCACTCCAGCCACGTCTAATAGACATCAGCCACTCACGGAGACACTACATGTCTGACACCCCTGACACCAAGCCCACCTTCGATCTCAACAAGCACACGGCGCGCCTGCTCATGTCCGAGCCCTTCTTTGGCGCTCTGAGCCGCCGCATCGACAAGCGTTCGACTACCGCTATCCCGACTGCCGGTGTCAAGGTGGACAAGGATACGGGTCACTTCGTCATGTACTACAACCCTGAGTTCATGGGTTCCTTGACCGACGTGCAAAAGTTGGGAGTTCTTAAGCATGAGTTCTACCACTTGATCTTTGAGCACGTCACTGGTCGCCTGCCTGACGCCGGCATGTCTAAGGAGTGGAACATTGCGACTGACCTCGCGATCAACACCCACTTGCAAGGCGAGTTGCCTGATATGTGCTTGATGCCCGGTGTCGGCCCCTTCGAGTCCCTGCCGCACGGTAAGTCTGCCGAGTGGTACTTTGCGAACCTGCCGGAGGATCCCGGTCAGGGCGACGACGGCGAGGGCGAGGGTCAGGACGGTGAAGGCGAAGGCTCCGGCCAGCCCGGTGATCAGTCTGGCGATGGTCAGGGCTCCGGTTCTGGCGGTTACGACTCCTTTGACGACCACAGTGGATGGGGCGAGGTTGACCAGTCCGTGAAGGATATGGCCAGCGAACGCCTCAAGGATACCATGCGTAAGGCTGCTGACGAGGCTACCAAGGCCAACAGTTGGGGCACGGTGTCGCAGACCGTCCGTAAGGAGATCATGGATCGCCTGTCTTCCAAGGTCGATTGGAAGAAGGTGCTGCGATACTTCGTTAAAACTTCTCAGCGGTCTGACCGCTCTTCCACCGTCAAGCGTTTGAACCGTCGTTACCCTCGCATCCACGCCGGTAAGAAGATTAACCGTCAGGCCAAGATCGCGATCAGTATTGACCAGTCCGGTTCTGTCTCCGACAACATGCTTGCCGCGTTCTTTACCGAACTCAACAAGTTGTCGAGCCTTGCAGAGTTTACCGTCATCCCCTTCGACACCGAGGTGGCTACCGATAAGGTCTACACTTGGAAGAAGGGCGAGAACCGCGTTTGGGAGCGCGTCATGAGTGGAGGCACCTGCTTCGACGCTCCGACCCGCTACGTCAACGAGGGCACCTTTGACGGCCACATCGTCCTGACGGACCTCATGGCCCCCAAGCCCATCGCCAGCAAGTGCCAGCGTATGTGGATGACGACCAAGTATTACGCAGCCCGCCCCTACTTCCAGACCAACGAACAGGTCATCGCCATCGACTGCGATGAGTAGCCCCTGAGAGCCCTGTGAGCCCTTCTGACGGCTCGCAGCGGCTCCAGAGGGTTAGGGGTCGCGCCCGCACCCCGACGCGCCCAGCGGCCCGCAGAAGAGGATGGGAGAGGACTTGATGAAAAGCGAGTTTCGCGCCAGATTTTTTCCGATTTGAACCATATCTACCTTAGAACCTCGACTCTCAGCACTTGTAAAGTAAGTGTCAAGGGTCGTTAAACCTTTGAATGTTTCGCGCTCTACAGCGTCTAACAAGTGTTGAACACTTGATAGGAGATCTCAACATGGCTACCCGTACTTCTTGGAAGACCGCTTTCCCCGCCCTTCTCGCTTGCCCCGGCCTGTCCGATTATGACCGTCGCGTGGTCGAGGACATGAAGCGCGGTTATGACCGCAAGGGCGCATCGTACATGACCTCCGGCCGTCGTCGGTACTTCCACGGTATTGCCGAGCGCAGCGCGACCACCGCAGCGGCTATGGAAGCCCGTAAGGGTCAGGAGCCCACCGAACTCGATAACGAGTTGTCAGCGCTTGTCGAGCGTACCATTGAGGGTACTTGGGCCAATAGGTTCGTTATTTCTTTGCAGCGTCAGGTTGCCGCTGGCCGCTCTTTGAGCGAGAAGCAGACCATGCACCTTGGCAAGATCCGCGAAGAGTACTCAGACGCGGCTGTGGCCCGCGCAGCGGCCTTTGAGGACAACTATCGCAACGACGTGGATGGCATGCGTACCAACTTTGACCGTGCCATGACCTATTACGAGGCCGAGGGCACGTACTACATGAACGTAGTGCGCGAGTACCGAGAGGACGAAGCCGGTTTCGTTCCCCAGTACAAGACGTGGAACAAGATCGTGAACAACAAGTACATGGCCAAGGTCATCGCCGGTTACGAGGCCGATGCCCGCTTTCCGGTCGGTGCGACTGTTTGGATTTCTTCTAACGCTCACCGCTACGCGGGCGGGTTCCGCTTGCGTGGCAAGGCAGCGGTTGTGCTGTCCACGTCCGAGCCCATCGTATCCGCGTGCAAGCGGAACAAGCGATACAAGATTCTCCCCATCGGGCAGGCCAAGCCTGTGCTCGTCGAGGAACGCGCCCTGCTGGTTCGCAAGCCGCGAGCCAAGGTCTAACCCTATCCCGTCAACAGAAGCCAGCAGAGAGCCTTACAGAGGCCATAGAGAGTAGAAATGGAAAACATGACAATCGAGAACTTCATCATTGTGGGTCAGGCCATCGTCAAGATGGTCGGATTCTTTTGGCCCGTTATTCTTGGCACCCTGATCACTTGGGGAGTTGCCGAGCACGTATACAACCGAGAGGCTAAGTAAATGAAAGTTGGTGACCTCGTTAAAGTTTACGACTTCTCACAGCGAGCCCGTGAGTACTACCTTGCCCAAGGCGAAGATCCCCAAGACGTTAATCGTCACTATCTTGGGATCATTGTTGCGAACGATCCGATGCCGGCCAGCCGTACTGTTTTGCGCGTTGGGTCGCAAGATCAGGTAGAGTATGATATTGATCGCATCGAGGTTATTAAGTAAATGAAACATCTCAGTGACATTAAACCCGGTGACTTGGTGCGTATTTATGATTACACGCACAAGCGCCGCGAGTCTATGCGAGCCATGGATAAACGTTCTATGCGAGCCATGGATAAACGTCAGGAAACGTGGTGGGCCACCAACATCGACGGTCACAAGGTCGGTTTGATTGTGAAGGAATACCCGGACGACTCTTATTATCCAGACGACTATGAACAGTACGGTGGGCGAGAGCCTGACTATGATCGTGAGTGGTACGTGCTGCCTATTGGAGAGGTGCGAGGTTCAACAGATCAAATCATTGTGCATGAAAACAGATTGGAGAGGATGGTAAAAGAATAATGAGAGTAAAGAAACAAGGTCCGTTAAGAACATTTATGTCGAGGGTACAAAAGAATATTATACCTTTAACCTTGATTACCCTAATCGGACTAATGACACTAATGCTAAGTGGAGGATGGTTATACTATCTGATGCTAACAGCAATAGACCACATTACGTTATTGTTTGATTTATTGGTATTGGTATCAGGACTGGTATTGATAGTATTGTTGTATGCAGTGCTAAGAGTAATGGCTATAAACATAGGTGACGACTGGAAGAATCGTTAATGCCCATGCTGGGGCATTTAGTCCTATACATTTATTACATTTTGTAGTAACATTGTATACATAAGTTAACACTATTTGTTTAGGGAGAGAAAGTGTAGAGAGATCAAGTACATATACGCTGGATTGTCAAGTGACCATTGTGTGACAATATCTTGTCAAGTCATTTATTGTCCGCTTATGTCAAGTGAGTGTCAAATGCTACAACATGCGACAGCGTATCACTATTGATACGGGTGCGTTAAACTATGCTGTCTTGGTCCGTGCGCTAACATCGAAGAATGGGCGAGGGTAAGAAACATAAGTGTATCAAAGTATACACGGCGATAAAGGAGGTTACAGGTAACATATCAGTCGCTACCGGCTGGGTTGGTATCATTGGCCTCGTCTATTGTGCGGTAGCAGTCAACATGGTGAAGGACATGCGACACCATTACCGGCGTTGCAAGTAGGTTATGCGAGAGTGATACAAATAATAATGTTACATGTATCAGCAAAGGTTGTAGCATAAAGTGTATACAATATGATACACTAGGTGAGAGTGGAGGTTACAGGGGGATAATGGTGAGACTATATTAAATAAAATGATGTATCAGCATAATGCAGGTTTAACCTATGTTATAAGAGAGTGATACAAACAAGTGCTACACAGGGGTACCCCTCCCCCTCCCCCCTCCGGCATATACCGGGATGTAAGTGCCATATGCGCCAATAGC
>MDTD01137614.1_pt1 | contig 94754 bp, 76 predicted proteins | sample 811221 | NCBI WGS metagenome assembly MDTD01 (sample SAMN05326646, study PRJNA326480) | marine metagenome | isolation source: seawater | place: Pacific Ocean: South West | collected 2011
CGCTCGACTTGCATGCCTAATCCACGCCGCCAACGTTCATTCTGAGCCAGGATCAAACCCTTCAATTAAAGTATTGAGGCTGGTTTCCGAAGAAACCAGTTATCCGTCAAATAACTCAATCGGAGTTCGATTGGAGTCAAGGAGTTTTGAGTCACTATGGTCATAAGTGACTACCTTGCCAATTAAATAATCCTGAGTTCCTAAAGTTGACTAAAAATATAGTTATTCCAAAGGAATAAGTACGAGGTCCACCAAATTTTCAAAGATCAATACTTAGGATATTTCCCTAAGTGGGAAAAATCAAATATACAGTGTCTGGCCAGACCGTCAAGCGGTGAGGCAACACTTTTCTTCGGTTTTTTTGAGTCACTGAGTTCAATCAAAAAATGACTGTCATCAGGATCCAGTTAAACCCGCTGTCAAAACCGTAGTGGCTTTGACAACCAGAAACCCCCGAAAGGGCTACCAAAGAAGTGTTGAATTATAGGTAAGACGCTCTCAGCGCATAGGGGGCTAAACAGGTTTTTGGAAAATAAATCTAATATTGATATCAAACCACCATTCGCACCCTAGAAAACCAATCAATTGCCAAGCAAGCCCACCCCTTTCTTGGCTTCCCGTGAGTCCCCCACAAGCGTCTCTCATGCGCGTCAAAGCCGCCCTTATGGCTCTCGCTGCGTCCCCACTTTATGATGTCCACTCACCAAACAAGCCTGCTGCAAACTGGAACACAAACCCAACAAAGACTTCCATTCGGACATTCACGCCCGCGACTAATTCCCTTTTTCCTATCAGCAGAGTATGCTAAAGCAATCAACTCTGACTCTTATGACGACAGCTACATAATAAAAGACAGGTGGAATCAGCATGATTTGTCGAGGTGTTCGCGGAGCGACCACGGTGGAATCCAATAGCCGCGAAGAAATACTGACCGCCACGCGGCAGCTACTCGCTCTCATGATCCGCCTCAATGACATCCAGGCTGACGATGTCGGAAGCGCTATCTTCAGTATCACCCAAGATCTTGATGCAGAATTCCCTGCCTTAGCTGCTCGGCAACTCGGATGGCTCGATGTGCCACTTATCTGTACCCATGAAGTCAACGTACCAGGATCTCTGCCCAACTGTATTCGGATCCTGCTGCACTGGAATACAGATAAAGCTCAATCAGAAATACAACATGTCTACATCAAAGGGGCCATCAAACTTCGCCCCGACCTATCCGATTTACCCCCTGTCGATTTTGAAGAATTGGAAGAGTGGATTCAGGACGCCTTGAACCAATAGGCTCAATTGCCTCGTCAGCCTGCTAATTCCTTCTTTATTCTTGTTGCGCACTCCTTCACACCCTCAACTTAACCAAAGACTACCAATGCGAAAGCCATTCTTCTCCTTGCTGATCCTTGGGGCACTCACTGTGGCCACTCTGGCCGTCGTACCTACCGGAACCCCCGAACCAGAAGAACCCAAAATAGCCACGGCATCGGACGAAGCAGCAAATCAGATTTCTGCTTTTAAGATCCCTGAGGATTTCTCGACTCAGCTGTTTGCCGCTGAGCCACTTTTGGCCAACCCGGTTGCCTTTACCGTTGATAATCAGGGCCGAGTCTGGGTATGTGAATCATTCCGCCAAAACCGTGGTGTTACCGACAATCGCCAGCATGATCAAACCTGGCTTGAAAGAGACATCTCAGCTCTTACTGTCCAAGACCGAATCGACTATCACAAAGAATTGCTTGGCGAAAAAATTGGCGATTACACTCGATATGACGACCAAATCCGATTACTTGAAGATACCGATGGCGATGATCTGGCTGACAAGTCAGCCGTATACGCTAAGCATTTCAATCAAATCGAAGACGGGACGGCTGCGGGAATCCTCGTCCGAAACAATAAAGTCTTCATGACTTGCATTCCTCACCTATGGCAACTCGCAGACACAAATGGTGACGATCAGGCAGACCAACGAAAGTCTCTGCATTATGGATACGGAGTTCGAGTCGCTTTTCGAGGGCACGACTCGCACGGGTTGATTCTTGGGCCAGACGGGCGACTCTATTTCTCCATTGGTGACAGGGGTTACAACATTAACTTTGAAGGCCGTCAGCATTTCGATCCGAGGAGCGGAGCAGTTTTCCGCTGTGAATTGGATGGTAGCAACCTGGAAGTCTTTGCCACCGGACTCCGCAATCCCCAGGAATTAGCGTTTGATCAGTACGGAAACCTATTCACCGGTGATAACAATTCCGACTCGGGCGACCAGGCCCGCTGGGTCCACGTTGTTCAGGACGGCGATACCGGCTGGAGAATGGAGTATCAGTACCTTAGTGACCGAGGGCCTTTTAATCGAGAAAAAATCTGGCACCCCTATAACGAAGACACCCCAGCGTACATCATTCCTCCCATTCGCAATTTTGCCGACGGACCGTCCGGCCTAGTCTATTACCCGGGCACTGGGATGCCCGAACGATTTAATAATATGTTTCTGCTTTGTGACTTCCGAGGAGGTCCTAATAATAGTGGCGTACGTAGTCTCAGGGTGGAGCCTCATGGCGCCAGTTTCAAAGTCGTTGAAGACGCTCGACCATTCTGGAAGATTCTCGCCACCGATATTGCCTTTGCTCCGAGTGGAGGTATCTATCTTTCCGATTGGGTGAACGGTTGGAACGGAGAAGGAAAAGGGCGTATCTATCAGATCAAGCCGAATGATCCGGCCATTGTGAAGCAAGCCAATGAAACGGCTGCCCTCTTGGCCCAGGATTGGTCGCAAGTTGACACCAAAAACCTCGGAAGCCTACTCGCACATGATGATTACCGAGTGCGACTCGAGGCTCAGTTGGAACTCGTGAGCCGTGAAGAATACACAGTGCTTGCTCAGGCCATCGAAGAGTCTGAAAACAATCTAGCTCAACTACATGGCCTTTGGGGAATCGGCATCCTCGCTCGACACGGCATTTTTGAAATCAAAATTAAGAACGTACTGACCGACTATCTCGAGCAAGACTACAGCGTCGAATTAAAAGCTCAAGTTCTTAACCTGATTGCTGACCTGCGAATAGAGTCTGCTGAACCGCAATTGATCCAGCAGTTGGATTCCAACGAGGCGCGAATTCAGTTCTTTGCCGCCAAAGCGCTAGGTAAACTCCAAAGCAAATCAGCCTTTGAGCATTACGTTGCTCTGCTGGAAGACAATCAGGATGAAGACCCAGTATTACGGCATGCAGGCGTGATGGGGCTTGTCGGCACGAATGATATTGAAAAAATCACACAGCTTCAAAATCACAATTCTAGATCGGTTCGACTCGGAGCTGTCGTGGCCTTACGTCGTCTGGCAGCGCCTTCCATTGCAGTGTTCCTGCAAGACTCCGATCCAAGCGTTGTCCTAGAGGCTGCTCGCGCTATTCACGACCTTCCCATCTCCGAAGCGATGGAGGCATTGGCCGAGGCGACGAACAAAATCAATTCTCACCCCGAAACCGGGCGTCGTATATTGAATGCCAACTTCCGACTGGGAACGCAACAACAAGCCAACCTACTGGCCCAAGTCGCCGCCGATGCTCAAACGACTGAATTATTACGTGCACTGGCTGTCGATTTCCTAGCCAATTGGGAAGCACCCTCCAATCGAGATAATGTTTTGGGATTTTGGCGACCACTCGAATCAAGAAACGTAAACATTGCCCGCAATGCAATGATCGCGCACCTGGGAGGCATCCTTGCCGGAACTGATCAGATTCGAGCCGCTGGCATCAAGGCAGCAGCAAAGCTGGGAATCAAAGAAGCTGGCCCCATTCTTTACAACGTGCTAAATGATAGCGAAGGAGACGGCGCAACTCGAGCTAACGCGTTGGCAGCTCTGGGTGCAATACAGGACCCGGGATTTGCCGCAACCGTTCAGAAACACCTCCAGGACGAACAAACAGAAGTCCGTGTACAGGCTCGCCACGAATTAGTCGCGATTAATCCAGCCGAAGCTGTAGAGAGGTTAGCAGCGGCCACCTCGTCCGAGAATACCCTCGAACGTCAAGCAGCCTTCCGAGATCTCGCCTTAGCCGATTCGGACGAAGCTAGTGCAATCCTGTTAACCGCCGTGGAGCAACTACAGAACGGTGACATTCCTTCCGATACACGTCTTGATGTTCGCGTTGCTGCGAAGTCATCGGCGGCAGAAACTGTCAAGCAAGCGATCGCTCGATATGAATCAGAGTTGGACCCCAATGATATTACCGCTGGTTTCTTAGACAGTCTGGAAGGAGGCAATGCCAGTCGAGGTAAGAAGATCTTCTTTGAACGCACTCAGGTCTCCTGTGTCCGCTGTCACAAATTCGATGGCCGCGGTGGCGATGTTGGCCCCGTGTTGGATAAGTTGGGGCTGGAGAAAGATCGGAAGTATCTCCTAGAAGCCATTGTTAAGCCCAATGCAGCGATTGCCAAAAACTTCGAAAGCTTAACCATTGTGGATTTCGACGGCATTATCACGACAGGCATCGTTAAAACGAATAACGACAAATTGGTCGAACTTTTAACTGCAGAAGGCAAGCTCGTTAAGATCGCGAAAGAAGATATCGACTTTCAAAAGCAATCAAAGTCGCCCATGCCAGAGGACTTAGTAAAACACCTATCACTAGACGATGTTCGCGACCTGGTAGAATTCCTTAAGCAGGGTATCCAGTAATCTCAAATAAGCCATGGAGCTCGATAATCTCAACACCTCCTGCCCGCGGTTTTATTAGAATAAAGTGGAGATTCCACCTAGCCCTTCGAATTCCATTCGGCGTGTTCCCATGCAATTATTAAAATCCTCGACCGTCCTGATCCTCCTTGCCTGCTGTACATCCACACAAGCTGATGACGATGCTGCGGGCCATGCTTTTTTCGAAAAGAAAATTCGACCGGTACTCATCCGCTACTGCTATGAATGCCATGGGGAAGAGAAGCAGGAAAGTGACTTGCGTCTTGATAACTATAAAGACCTGATGCGAGGGGGAGGCACCGGCCCGGCAGTGGTTCCAGAGAATCTCGACGAGAGTTTAATCATTCACGTCTTGCGTTACGAAGACGAAGAATTGCAAATGCCTCCGGAACAGAAACTGGCGGATGAAGTCGTCGACGACTTCGTGAAATGGATCGAAATGGGAGCTCCGCATCCGGATGCTTCGAAGACCAAAATCGAACCTCGGCAAGATGCGGTCGATTGGGAAAAAGAACGCAACTTTTGGTCATTCCAGCCGATTTCCGATCCCGAGATTCCTGAATTAACCAAACCACACTCTAACTGGGCAACCAATTCACTCGACCATTTCATCCTAAGTAAACTGCAACAACAGGGTCTAACTCCTGCCCCTGCAGCAGACAAAATCACTCTAATCCGTCGTGTCACCTTTGCACTAACGGGACTTCCCCCCACACCGGAAGAAGTACAGGCCTTCCAGGCGGACCGCTCCGAAAATGCCTACCCTCAGCTTATTGACCGACTACTGGACAGCTCGGCCTACGGCGAACGTTGGGGGAGATTCTGGCTGGATGTCGTCCGCTATGCAGACTCCAACGGCCTCGACGAAAATATCGCTCATGGCAACGCCTGGAGATATCGTGACTACGTCATCCAGGCCTTCAACGATGATATTCCATTCGACGAATTTATTGTCGAGCAAATTGCGGGCGACCTCCTGCCAGCGGCCGAGGATATTGCCTTGACCAATCGCCGGCTCGTCGCGACCGGCTTCTTAGTATTGGGCCCTAAAGTTCTGGCCGAAGGAGATGAGCAAAAACTAGCAATGGACATAGTGGATGAGCAAATTGATACGATTGGCCGAGCGTTCATGGGCATGACGATCGGCTGCGCCCGTTGTCATGATCACAAATTCGACCCGATATCGACCGAAGATTACTATGCCTTAGCCAGTATCTTCAAAAGTACTCATACCATGGAATCCTATAAGCGGATTGCAAAATGGAATGAGAACGAAGTGTTTACTCCACAAAGTAAAGCCGAATATGAACGCTACAACGTTCTGCTTAACGAGGTACAAACTCAGGTCAATGATACGACGGAGGCAGCCAAACAGGATCTGCTCAAACGACTAGGCGTCGAAACACTACCTGAGAAACCCGAAGAACAGTTTTCCGAGGCGTACAAAAAGCAGATTACTGCGTTAAAAGAGCAAATTACGAAACTCAATGAAGAGCGTGGCGAGCCTCCGACTGCGATGGGCGTGAGGGAAGCAGAGCCGGTTAATCTTCAAGTTCATATTCGTGGTTCACACCTGGCCTTGGGAAAGCAAGTCACGAGGCGGATGCCAGAAGTATTCCTTCACTCGTCAGAATTTGCTATTCCACAGGAACAGAGCGGGCGGCTTCAATTCGCTCAGTGGCTGACAAGCAAATCTCATCCGTTGACCGCGCGAGTACTGGCCAATCGTCTATGGCGGTGGCATTTCGGAAAGGGCATCCAAGAATCCACCGACAATTTCGGTAATCTGGGCGACAACCCAGTTAACCCTGAACTACTAGATCATGTTGCTCAGCAACTCATTCAAAACAACTGGTCCATCAAGGATTGGCATCGTTGGGTGATGAATTCCTCAACCTATAAAATGAGCAGCACAATCCACGCTCAGAATCACGAACAAGACCCAGCCAATGCTTACCTCTGGCGATTCCCCGTTCGGCGTTTAGAAGCTGAGAGTATTCGAGATTCGATTCTTGCGGTTAGTGGCATGCTGGACCGGGAAATGGGGGGCAGTATGCTTCATGTCAAAAACCGCCAGTTTCTGTTTGATCACACGAGTAAAGACTTAACTGACTACAGTTCGCTGCGCCGTAGCATCTATCTACCTGTGATCCGCAATAATCTATACGACGTTTTTCAGCTTTTTGATTTTAATGATGCCTCAGTCATCAACGGAAATCGAGATTCAACGACGGTCGCACCACAGGCATTATTTATGATGAATAGCCCTTTGGTGGAAGAAGCAAGTTGTCAGCTTGCTCATCAGCTCACAGATTTCCCGGAGAAGCAGCAAATTTCTGAGTTGTACCGACTGGCTTATGGCCGCCAACCTACCAAATCAGAAACTAATTTGGCTCGAAAGTACCTCAAACAATTCCTGACGACCCCGGTAATCACACAAGAACAGCAAGATAACGAGGCCCCTGCCTTGCCAATGACAGCGGAATTTCAGGCCTTAAAGCTCCTGTGCCACAGCGTATTGGCCAGCAACGAATTCATTTATATTAAGTAATTATGTCCCAATTCGATCCAACCACCGATTGTTGCCAACCCACGAATCGCCGCACGTTTTTCAAATCTTCGGTGTTAAAGACGACGGCGTTAGGATTTGGCCACCTGGCATTGAGCTCCTTACTTCAGGAAACCGCTCAGGCTAACCCATTGGCAGAGAAACAGACGAATCACTTCGCTCGGGCAAAACGAGTGATCTTCCTGTTCATGAAAGGCGGTCCATCCGGCGTCGACACCTTTGACTATAAGCCTCAATTACAAAAGGATGACGGCAAGGAACTTCCGTTTGACAAACCACGTGTTCAGTTTGGCCAGACTGGCAAGCTGATGAAATCGCCATGGAAGTTTCGACCGTATGGTGAAAACGGTGTCATGGTAAGTGAGCTGTTTCCACATGTCGCCCAGTGCATCGACGACATGTGTATTCTCAACAGTGTCCATGGGACGAATGCAGCCCATGGAGGCGCTTCCTTAAAACTGCATACCGGAAGTGACAATTTCGTGCGGCCCAGTATGGGGTCTTGGGTCACCTATGGTCTAGGAACAGAAAACCAAAACCTCCCGTCCTTTGTTACCATTTGCCCAACGCTGGCGCATGGCGGGCTAAAGAATTGGAGCTCGGCTTTCCTACCGGCAGATTTCCAGGGCACTCCTCTAGGCGTTGCCAGCCAACCTTCCACCAACGCCAAAGTAAAATACACTCAGAACAAGCGAGTCAGTCGGAAGCAGCAACGTCTACAACTTGATTTACTTGGACAAATGAATCGCAATCATCTGGAAGGTCTCGGACCAAGTCAGGAACTCGAAGGGCGTATCAACAGTTTTGAATTGGCCTTTCGGATGCAAAACCAAGTTCCTGATGTGCTGGACATTTCCGATGAAACCGAAGAGACCCAACGCTTGTACGGACTTGAAGGGGAAATGACCAAGGACTTTGGACGTCAATGCCTACTGGCTCGTCGTTTTGCTGAACGAGGGGTACGTTTCATTCAGATCACTCACAGCGACAGCTATGTCCAGTGGGATCAACATGCGGATCTAGTGAAAGGGCATACGAAAAATGCGAAAGAAGTCGATCAGCCCATCTCGGCATTATTAATCGACCTGAAGCGTAGAGGACTGCTCGAGGATACCTTGGTCATGTGGGGTGGCGAATTTGGCCGTACTCCCGTCATGCAGGGCTCTAATGGCCGTGACCACAATCCTGAGGGCTTTACCATGTGGATGGCCGGTGGGGGAGTGAAAGGTGGTTACCAATACGGTGCCACGGACGAATACGGTTACTACGCTCAGGAAAATAAAATGCATATTAATGACCTTCATGCAACGCTTTTGCATGCCGTGGGGCTGGATCATACACAGTTGACCTATCGTTACGCAGGGCGAGACTTTCGTCTGACAGATGTTGGTGGTGAAGTGGCCACTGGCATATTCGCTTAAATCACATGCCATGACCTCCCCCTGTCAGCGACTCCTTTCTACCTGTTTTCTATTCCAATACCCTACCCGAGCAAATCAATATGCCCGCAACATTCAGCCCAAGCCGACTACAACGATTAGCAGAAACTGCGCAACGTGAAATAGATGAGCAAATAATCGCAGGTTGTGCTGTGGGCATTGGCAATGAGCATGGACTTCAGTTTTCCAGCTATCAGGGCCTTGCCAACTTGGAAGATGGAATCGAGATTACCCAAGATACTCTATTTCGCATCGCGTCGATGACTAAGCCAATTACCAGCGTGGCCACCATGATGCTTTATGAAAGAGGGTTATTTCTGCTGGACGACGCCGTGGCGAATTACCTTCCAGAATTCGCCGATATGGAGGTGTTTAGCGGCCAACGAGACGAAAAAGGTAATGCGTTAACTCGCCCCGCTAAATCTTCAATCACGATTCGGCATTTGTTGTCGCATAGTTCCGGGATTGGTTACAGCTTCTCACATCCAAAGCAATCTGATTACTACAAGGAAGCCAATATTCGCGACTGGGGCTATACAGATGAAACAACCATCGCCGACGTCGTTGAAAGAATTGCAAACCAACCACTCGCATTCGACCCTGGAACTCGCTGGCTCTATGGACTGAATACGGATGTCTTGGGACGATTGGTGGAAGTTCTTTCCGGCCAGACGTTTGCTGCATTCCTACAGGACGAGATCTTCGATCCGATGGGAATGCACAATACGACGTTCTATCCCACGACCGAACAAGCTTCTCGGCTCTCGAGGGTATACACGCCCGATGTGACAACGGACCGTTATGAAGATATTAGTTTTTGGGGGGCAAAGCAAGAATTTAATATTCCAGCAGGAGCAGGCTTGAGACGCCTAAGTGCCACGGAGTTAGAATGCTTGGTCAATGTAGACTTCAATGTGGTACATGCTCCTGAGATTGGCGAACAAGTTTATTTCTCAGGAGGAGCCGGACTCCATTCAACACTGGAGGATTACAGCCGTTTTTGCCAAATGATGGTTGCCGGTGGAAGTCTGGAGAACACTAGCGTGCTCAGTCCAACAAGTATCGAATTGATGCGTTCTAACAATATTGGTGACTTGAATATCACGCTTGGTGGTAGTCCTAGCGACAAATTCGGCTTAGGTTTTGGAATTATTCAGGACACGGGCCAACAATCGTTCCTGAGTGCCACTGGAAACTACTATTGGGGTGGTGCCTACAACACCAGATTCTTTTTAGATCCTAGCAATCAGTTATTTGCAATTTCACTGACGCAACTCTACCCCAACTTCCACTGCGATATCAACAATCGCCTCATGGGATTAACCTATCAGGCTTTAGAGTAGTCACTCACTCTGAGCGGTATTGTAGAGGACAGAGTCTTGGATTGCTGTGGTTGACTCGTGCAGGGTTCAGGATATTCTTACAACTACATTCATTGATTGATGTCCCAGTAGCTCAGGGGATAGAGCAACGGTTTCCTAAACCGTAGGTCGGAGGTTCGAATCCTCTCTGGGACGCTTGGTCTTTTATCATTCTCGCAGGGGCAATAAGTATACGTTGCCTGAGTCAGGGATTCCTGGATTCTTGCCCATTTACCCTCTGAGCAGCTGCAGACCATCGTCATACGATTAACCTGCTGCTAGAATGCTCGATGTGTAAGATTCGGAGTGTTTAACGAGCATTTAAAAAGACATGAGGTATACCGTCTGGCATACCTCCAACGAAATCTTCTGAACTAATCTAGACGGACATCCCATAACACGCATCGCCTACGCCAAAGGTGTCTGTTTATTTCTCAAAGAAAGCAAATTCGCAATGCTTAGCTTTTAGCTTTTGTGCGACCTGCAATGACTTTCTTTTCTTCCCGACTAAGTCCGTAGAACATTGTTCCAGCAACAGCCAATTCGATTAACCAAGCCGCTAGTCCTGCTGCAATTGGTTCCATCATGTCACCTATGTTTTCTATCCTGAAAGCTTGCGAACTGTAAAACGTATTCTCACAGTGAAAAGCAGTGGAACTCTCTTCCACTGTTACATTTCTGACATATTTATCTGACTTTACAAGCCAATACTACACCAGAATATCAAATTTCAACCCACTGAAAGAGATTTAAGGGACTTTTCATTCACCTTGCCAGGGCTTACTACAGCGCACCCAATGGCGAAAATAGATCCTTAACATCCTTAATGCTGTTTTTAAGGAGACTATAAGCACCTTAGAGGGCCATTTGTCTCAACTGCTTCATTGTTAATTGCAGCCACTCTAAAAAAAACTGTTTTTTTTGGAGGGAGACATTACTACACCTGCGGCAGGTAGTCGTGATCAATAAACAGATTACGAAGACGGCTTAAACGAAGGTCCGAATAAAGTGATACGTCTGGAAAAATCACGGATCAGGTAAAGATCGTAGCACTACTTAGCCAAATGTGATTTTGCTAAATCTAAGACACTGATTTGTCTTGCGCAACTGCCTCAGTATTGAACTCCTGAATCGGAACAAATCGATACCCTACTCCGCGAACTGTTTGTAACAATACAGCACGGGGGCCGAGTTTCTGCCGGAGGCTCTTAACGTGAACATCAATGGTTCGCTCAGTGGAGCAATTATCCTCACCACGGCACGCTTCCAGCAATTCCAGGCGACTGTACGTCCGCTCTGGCTGATTCATTGCAAACCACAAAAGTCTTAGTTCGGTTGGCAGTAAGTGCAAGGCACACGATGAATGACTCAGAATTAATCAGCGAAAATGAGCGGTTAAAGAAGCGGATAGAACGCCAAACCACTGCTCGTTGGGCAGCTGAAGAATTATTAAATTCTAAGGCTTCCGAACTCTACCTACTCAATCAGAATCTAATCACCGCTAAAGAAGCGGATGAAGCTGCAAGTTTGGCCAAGAGTGAATTTCTGGCCAACATGAATCATGAATTAAGAACTCCACTCAATGCGATCATTGGCTACAGTGACATGTTGATTGAGGACTTCGAGGATAACCCCGACGTATGTGATGACCTTAATAGGATCCGCAATGCCGGCAAACGCCTGCTAACTATGATCTCTGAAATACTTGATCTGGCAAAACTTGATGCAGGCCGGGTTAAAGTCGACAAAAAACCGCTTAAGTTTTCAGCGTTTGCCAAACAGCTACAAGCACGTGAAAGCCAGCTTATTGCACCGAACAAAAACGAATTGATCATTGACGATCAACTTAGGGAAATTGAATTTCACACGGATCATGACAGTTTGTTACAGATTCTGCTCAATCTAATGAGCAACGCGGGTAAATTCACTGAAAATTGCACCGTCACTATTTCAGCAAGAATCGACAATAACTTGTCACAACCGATAATCATCGAAGTCGCGGACACGGGCATCGGGATCGATCTCCCAAAAACTCGTGACCTTTTCAATCCGTTTGTACAGGTCGGTAGCTCCAATGCTCGCCAGCATGCCGGCATGAGACTGGGATTAAAGTTTGCCTTTGAGCTAAGGACACTCATTCAGGGAAGTATTGGTGTGAAAAGTGAGTTAGGCAATGGTGCGGTATTTCGTATATGCCTACCATTGGTCATGAATACCGATAAATAAATTCGGCATCTGTCGTCCAAAAGAACCGATATAACCGATTCAAATACGCTTAGAATCGGAACTCGGCACCCACAATCTACATTACCTATTCAGACAACAGCTTGAAAAACCTACTCAGAAGTGCAATTATTAAAGAGTAGGAATTATGCCTTCTATATTATTTTTACTTTCAACGAAATAGGTGTGTAATATGGCTTCGGATGTAACCCGATTCAATATTCAAACAATTGATGGCGTGACCATCGCTAAATTCATCGACAATCGAATTCTTGACGAAGCAACCATTCAGGTTATTGGCGAACAAATGTATCGCCTGGTGGATGATCATGGGCTCCGCAAAGTAGTTCTGGATTTCGAATCAGTAGAACACTTGTCTAGTGCAGCACTCGGCAAATTGATCAATATGAAGAAGAAAATGGATGCTGCTGGAGGCCAATTGGCTATGTGCAGTCTTCGATCTGAATTGTTGAAGATTTTCAAAGTCACCAAACTAACCAAAGTCTTTGACATTCACGCTTCCGTTGAAAAAGCCTTAAAAGGATTTTAAGGCGCCTTACCACAGAGGTTGGTCATCCGGATTGATGCCGTCCTCTTCCGCTAGTTACAGATTTCCAGAACACTCAACCTTCAGCTTATCTATTGAGGGTTCGCATCTGTAAAGGCAATTATGTCCGAAACCATGATTTACAGTCAGACCTTTGCTAGTGACTTGCACGTCTCTGCAGATATCCAGAAAGAGATTCAAGCGCTATGGCAATCGCATGGCATGAGTGACATGGATCTCCCCGATATGCAGTTGGCATTGGAAGAAGGGTTAGCCAATGCAATCAAACATGGCAACAAGCTAGACACCTCAAAAAAAGTAACCGTTGAATGCTATCTTAACGAAGATGTCGTTCGTATTGTCATTCAGGATGAAGGTGAAGGCTTTGACCCGAATGATGTTCCCGATCCGACCTTGCCTGAGAATCTTGATAAACCAAGTGGGCGGGGTGTCATGCTGATGAAAGCATTCATGGACGACGTTATCTATAACGACGTCGGAAACCAGCTTACGTTTATTAAACGCTGTACTTTCAACAACTAGTCCCGATTGCATTAGGGCGTTTGAAAACACTTCCACGACCGCCAATCCAACTCAGTACACTACCGAGTTGGCTACCATTCGAGTTTCAATTCCTCGGAGTGTTCAAAGCGAAATATACGATGCAGGGGAGCATTTTCAACCTACTAGAAGAAATCGTTACGCGAGATCTCGGTGCAGGTGATTACTATGCCGAACCGGTCGCCATCGACCACGCGGCATATGTGCACCAATTAGCCGAGACGTGCAAATTCAAGGTTAGCGTTTCTAGTTGATTATAGAGTTGGCATTTCGCTGCCAATTACACAAGAGCCACTCGACGACGCCCTCGAGTTTTTGCTGGCCTAGATCATCTTTAGTCAACAAGATTTCAACTGCTCCATTAAGTCGTTGACGATCCTCTGCTGTAATCTCTTTCGCAGTCATAATTACAATCGGAGTCCGTTCTTCGTGATGCTCCCGTAGATACTCTACAAATTCGAACCCATCCATTTCAGGCATCATCAAGTCTAGTATTATCAGGTCTGGACGCTTCTGACCGTATTCCTCTATCGCACGCAGACCATTCTCTGATTCACGGACATTGCACTGAAGGTCTTCGAGATTCCTGCGTAACAATTCACGCATATTCAGTTCATCATCCACCACCAATACATCGGGTTTCAGATTGCGACTGACGTATTTGTCGAGCAAACGCACTAGATCATCCCGTTGAGCGGGTTTCCGCAAATAGCCGGCCACTCCCATTGCATAGCCACGTTTCTTATCGTCGACCATGGTTAGCATAATAACCGGAATACTAGCTAATTCCTCGTGATCATTGAGAATCTTAAGTACGTCCCAACCGTCCATTCCAGGCATCATGACATCCAGAATAATCACAGCTGGTTTGAGAATCTCCGCTTGATAGATTCCGTCACGGCCACTGAAGGCAGATTCCACTTCAAAGCCAAGCTTATCCAGTTTTCTAGTCAGCAGTTCATGCACCGTCTTGTCATCATCAATCAGTAGCACAGTCTCTGAAGCACTCGTTGCTGACTCAATTAGAGTCGTTGACTCGGTTCTCATCTTCGTTGGCAAACGAACCGTAAAGGTGGTACCGACATCAGGAGTGCTTTGCACAGTGACTTCGCCATTCATCATCTGGCTGAATTCCCAACATAATGCGAGTCCTAAGCCTGTCCCTCCATACTTCCGCGTAGTCGAGCTGTCAGCCTGAGTGAACTTTTCAAAGAGCTTATTTAGTTGCTCTGCTGCCATCCCAATCCCCGTGTCGCTTACCGAAAAGAGAATCCAGTCCGACGGCACACCGACCTGACGAGATACAGATAATGTAATTTCCCCCTGTTTGGTGAATTTAGCAGCGTTACTGATGAAGTTGAAAAGAATCTGTTTGGTCTTAGTCAGGTCCGCAAGCATTTTGCCAACGTCGTCACCAACATCGACAATGAATTGATTAGCATTCTTGACAATCAGGCCTTGAACGGTCGATTCCACAACGCTCACCAATTCACTGATGGAGAACTCCTCTTCATGCAAATCCATTTTGCCTGCCTCAATTTTCGATAAGTCTAAAATATCGCTAATCAATGCCAGCAAATGTTTTCCAGCCCCCTCGATTTTCTGCAGGTCCTCGACAAACATCTCTTCGCCGAGATCTTCCGCTTCCTCCATCAACATCTCGCTATAACCGATGATGGCATTAAGCGGAGTTCTCAGTTCATGGCTCATATTTGCCAGAAACTCCCCCTTCATCTTGCTCGCCTCTAATGCATCATCTCGTGCTTCTTCCAGGGAGCCCACAAACGAGTTGATACTCTGCTCCAGTTCACGTACTTCCCTGGGCCCAATTTCACGCACATTGAAATCTTCATCCTCTAAGTGTGCCTGACGTGCGGCTCTATTGAGGGACCTCAAGGGAGAGGAAATGGATGATTGACACCAGGCCCAAACAAGAATGAGAGACATCAGATACCCGAGGGTCGCAAAAATCAGACGTAATCTGGTCTCCTTTGAGGCTTGTTCATATGTATGCTGAGAATGTAACGAAATTAAGTCCGACAAAATAGCCATCTGATCAGTGGCATAAAACAGTGTGTCGGAATCCTCTAGAGAATTATTATACAATTCCGTCATTTTCGCCTGACGAATCTCTGGTTCCAACGTCTTGAACCCCTGTGTCTGTTCAATCATTCGTTTGAGCTCGGACAATGCACGCCTTACCGCTTCAAATTTATAACGTAACACTCTCTCAGGATGCTCTAAAAGCTGGATCGCCTCTGAAGAAGCTGAGAGTCTTTCGGCACTCACGTTTCCATCCGAATTGCCCCCCTGATCGTGACTTGCATTGACAAGGCTCTCGAGGAGTTCATCGATGAATTGTTGCTCCGAGGCACCGGTCGTGGACGCAGATTCCAACAGAATCAGGTTGGTGTTACAAAGATCGACAAGTTCAGAAAACTGCTCAAGAGTAGACGAGATGATAAAGTCGTTATCATTTCCCAGTATCTGGTCTGTATTCAACAGTAAAACACTGATGCCGTCATTAAGACGAGCGATATCCTTCTGGATCAGCTTATCTGCTGATGCCAATTGGTTCAGTTCACTGTTATTAGAGTGCTCTGAAAAGAAGTAGCCTGCCAACGCAAGACCACCGAGTAACGAGGTCAGAACAACAAGCGTTAAATAGCTACCGATACGCACGGTGATACACTCAAGCCTTCCAGAACTATTACTGACTCTGTCCCAATTCCCGGCAAATCAACAGGACTTCAAGCGCAGACAGTTCAACGGTTGACTTGCAATTTGTCAGCTCCGTCAGCGATTTACCGTTCATTAATTGAAACGCTTTGGCAACTTCATCACTTGGCCAACCGGTTGAAGTTGCAATCTTCGTGATTGTACCTTCTGACACATACCACCTGACAATGGGAGCGGGGTCGGCAGCTAACCATCGAGTTTCAATTAAGAATCTTTTTTTTTTACTACCATCAACAATACGAAATGCTTTCACATTTTCACGGTCGATGTCGTTATTATCCCCGATAAACATTCTCTCTAAAGCAGTTTGCAAACTGGGTGTATAAACCTTGGTTACTGCCTGTAATTTACTATCTTGGGGCAAGATTCTCGCGGCTTGCACCTGTTTTTCCCAGACGATATCAGTGAGGACAATCGTTTTTAGAGCACAGCGGATTACCGAAGCAGCGAATTCCTCATCCAAAGAATTCACTGCTATTCCATCGTCCGTTAAGCTAGTTCCGTCTTGATTGATCAAGCTCAACAACTCATCGAACGATTTACCACGTATCTGCTTCTTAAAATCTTCGTTCTCTAGAATAGCTCGGCGTCTATTACGGCACCGTTGGAATGCGAAGTCCTGCACTCGCAAATCTGCGTCCAAACTCCACGTTATCTCCATTATTCCCCAGCGAGTTATCTCTGGACGCACATGAACGTAGCCAACTTTGGTCTCCCCTTTACCTACTGCATACAACGTATGAGAACCAAGTTCGTTGAAATGTAACGTAAACGGAAGCCGATTACTGACCTCCTTACGTGCAGCGGTCGTCACAACACCAACATGAGACACGTAGCTATGTCCGGGATAGAGTTCCCCGATCTGCCTGACAGGATCTCGCAGAGCACAATACGCCTGAGCTTGAATTGCTTCAGCGATTGAACCGGCAATTAGCAATGCTGATAGCTTGATTAGTATTAGACGTTTCATCTTTAAATCCTTTGGCCGCTCTTTAAGCAATGAAAACAGGATTACATTTAATTCTAGAATCGATACCGCAATTGGGCAATAAATTTAGAGCCCAATCGCTTGTCTGCTCCGCCAGGGTGCTTCGCTGAAACTTCCTGAACGTACATGACACTTAATGCCCAGTTGTTATTCGGTGTCCAACGCCATCCCAACGAACCGTCGATCGCCGCTTCCCATCCGCCCATCGCGGGAGTATATTTTTCCGAGTAATAATTCCATTGAGTAAACCACATCGTGCTCTTGGAGGGATTGTAGAAGGCAAATTCCATCAGTGAATTGAAGACATCACGGTCAAAATCTTTCCCCCAGTTAAACTCTCCGATAAAGGAGACCGGACGTTCAAAATTATATTGAATGTCCAACCCAAAGCGTTCTCGCTCAATACTATTTCCAGTCACACCGGACGCATCCGCTAAGCCCGCTTTATAACCGCTCAAAGCCCCTGGATTCCATACAGAACCCTTGAAGACTGAAACTCCGAGAATCAAATTTTCATCGTGTTTCGTACCAATCCTACCAGCAATCACATACGGATCTTCTGTATCGAAAAACTCATTACCTGTCCCTCGACTTACTCCGAATTCATACTCATAGTTGGTTAATTGGCCATTGAGAGTCACGCCCCAGTCAGCTTTCACTCCCAGGTTTCTAGGTGATGCCATATCTCTTAATGTCCCATTGGTATTCAAAGGTTGTTCCAAACCATAAGGGACTTCAAAGTGCCCAACTTTGAAATTCATTCGTTCATCAAAGATTCGTGTAAAGTTGATGTTCATAATTCGATTCACCAACTCCCAATCATTATTGCCCTCAAAGAAATGAGGACCTTTAATGCTGTTGAGCTTTGTTACGTAAGGTTGAGCGATCATCGTCGCATAGTCACCATGGTCATCAGAAAACACTTTATGCACATCTAAACCGATAAAAGCAACTGATCCGGAACCAGAGTTGTCCGCTCGAGTGGGAACAATTCCGCGTCCGGCAATATCCACTGTCATTCGCAAGTTGTCACGAAAACGACTAGCGGTTGAGGTAGGATCTGCAAGTCGATCCGGATCGCCATAGGCAAGCCACTCATCAATCCGCTTCAGCATTCCCGAATCTCGTTGCTGATCCGGAGTTCGATTCCAGGGAAACAGCGGATCATCTGCAAAAACTGATTCGGCGACAAGCAATAGGGCAAGAGTGAAAAGAAGAGCGAGTCGACGCATCGTACAATTCCGTTTCTAAACGACTGCTAATTTTGCTTTAAGAGGCTTATGCCGCGATAGCGACAATCCATGCCTACCCATCAATTGTCGTCGATACTTGGTCATTAAATAAGATAGCAATAGAGAGCCCGTATAACCCGAATCGAATTACCAACACAATCAGCATAACCTGATGAATTAAGGCTCTAAGCAATTACAGATCAGGATTGCCGCTGAAGAACGAGCGCAGAGACATCATCTTGAAAGCCTGATTCTCCACACCAACTACGCAATTCCTGTTCCAGAAGTCGAAGCGTTTCCAATCCATTGGTGTTTGATTCCTGCTGAAAAAAATTAACCAGACGTTCTTCACCGTAAAGTTCACCATCCGGAGCAATTGCTTCAATGATACCATCCGAATAAATGGCAACTCCCTGCCCTACTTGTAGCTCCAGTTGGTTTTCCGTGAATTCCACTCCGAGCATGACTCCAACCGGCAGATCTGAATCCTCTTCAACTAAAGACGTTACGCTACCGGTAGTAATGGAAGTCGAGTGAGCGGCATTCACGTAGGTAAGACAATGGCTGGAACAGTCATAAATTCCATATACCATCGTGAAGAACTGATTGGACTCTTCATTGATCTGAAATCGAGCATTGAGTTCAGCCACCACAGCAGCGGGAGCGATCGTGTTACCCGAGACAGGGTCGATGACGACATTCCCAGGGTTCTCCGGATTCAACAGATGTAACAAAGTCACTGCTAACAAGGCAGCTTTGACTCCATGCCCTGTTACATCCAGTTGATAGATGAGCAATTGCCCGTCTGGCAATTCATACACGCCATAGCTATCACCGGCTAGCTGGTCACAAGGGCAGTAAATCCAATCAATATTGAGACCATCAATCTCTGGAGCGGTTTCCTGCAACAACGATAGTTGAAATTTGGCAGCAGACTCCAGACTCTGAGTCATATACTTGTTGGCCGATTCTAACTCGGCATTTCTTTCTGCCAGTGACTTTTCCAGTAATCGCACACGGTCGATCGAAGCTTTCAAATGCATTTGAGTGTTTACGCGAGCCAGAGTCACTTGAAAATCGATTGGCTTGGTAACGTAATCACTGGCGCCCATTTCCAACGCTTTAACAATGTCATCTGATTCCGTTTTTGCCGTCGCCATAATAATTGGCAATTCCGTCGCGTCATATTGCCTGCGAGCGGACTCCAGTACCTGAAATCCATCGACGTCCGGCATCATAATATCTAATAACACCAAATCATATGACTCGGCAGCCAACGCCTCTAAGGCTTCACGCCCACCGATGGCTGTATCAACATGATAACCTTTGCGTTGTAAACGCCGAGACAGCATGTCACGATTCATTTCGTTATCATCTACAACTAGAATTCGCTCACGGCTTTCGCTTGCTTCACTCATGACTTAGCACTTTCGATTCAATACGGATTTTTCGAGTTAGCTGAGCAGGCTCTCGATGAGACCGGTTAGTTCTTTGAACTTGATTGGCTTGACTGAAAATCCATCCGCTCCCGCCGCCAGAGCCTTTTCCCGATCTTCTGCCATTGCATGAGCAGTCAAGATAATGATCGGGATCTCCGCGGTCGCTTCATCGGCTTTCAATTGCCGGGTTGCTTCCAATCCATCCATACCAGGAAGGCTGACATCCATCAAAATCAGATCGGGTAATGACTCTCGAACCATTGCCACTCCCTGCTCACCATCGACCGCACATTGAACCGCAAAGTCCCTGCGGATTAACCTTCGACTAAGCATGTCACGATTGAGTTCGTTGTCTTCCACCATGACGATTCGCGTCATTTTGGCCCCTTCGTATTTTCTCTCGGGTGTTCCTAGTTCTGATTATAACACCGAATCAAATTCGATTCGATTATTACTTCAAGGCTGCCAATTCGCGTCGAAATCCTCCAGAGAGAATCGGGAATCTACACCAGGTTTTGGGATCCAGATTCTCGTCGTCGACGTGGAAGGAAGGTGCAAACCGTTCACGTTTCCACTGATTACGCGACCATAGCTGAAAAAAACGCTTAATCCACTCGATCACCTGCGGGCGGTCTGCAGTAAATTGTCCAACAACCGGATGATCAATCAATGTGTCCAGTATTTCCTGAGGCATTTGTTTATCACGAATTGCCAGGCGTTCAATCAAATCCAGGATTTCATATGGCATCAAGTCAGACTCGTCTGTCTGATTTTCCTCGGGAGGTCGCAGTTCTGCTGTCGGCTGTTGTTCATTTACTTTCACCAACGCAGGAATTGACTCGCCTCCCACCGGCCCAACTGTTTCGACCCATTTTAACCATCGTCGTAGGAACGCCTTGTCGATACCAGCGATGGGGGAAATTCCTCCACACGTGTCGCCGTCCATTGTCGTATATCCGACGGCTGCTTCCGATCGATTACTAGTTGCTATCAACAGCCCCCGTTTTATATTTGCCAACATCCACACACTCGGGGCTCTCCCCCGTGCCTGGATATTTTGGAGTGCCAGATCATCTTGGGCCCATGTCAATTCACGGTTTAATACACCACTAATCAACGACTTATATTCTTCGACCACGGCATCGACATCTAATTCATAGAATTGCGCGCCAATCGACTCGGCAAGGTAGCGAGCCGCCTCACGGGTGATGTCGCCGCTATTTCTGGTCGCCTGATAGACGCACCATAAGAGCTCATAAACCCACTGTTGCGCGGCATCGGGAAGCTCACCATCTACACAGTGACTTAGACGTTGGCTTAGGCCATCCTGTCCAAGATCATCCAGGGCAAAACGTACCATGAGCCCAATCAGAACAGCAACGGTAGCAGAATCCGCGCCTCCACTTAAGGACAACACAAACCCGCGTGAATGCGACTTTCGCATGTAATCAAACAAGGCCAGTGACAGAGCCCGAGCAAACTCCTCTTCCTTCAGAAATTCACTTTGTTCCCAAGCGTCCACGCCAGCTGCCAAGGATGTATCATTCCCTGTCTCTACCCTGCTTTCTTCTGATTGGCTAAATTCAAACAGGCAATCTATACATCCATCAGGAGAGGACTTCTGGACTTCAGCCACGGCAGTCGTCAAAACAACGTCCTGATAGGAAAAGCGAGAGCCCGAGGCGAGTAACTTTCCGGCTGAGCCTATCATCGTATCACCATCGTAGATCGCTCTACCTGCTTCATTACCAACCAGATTCGCATAGACGTAAACGCCTTGTATCGCTGTGGAACCTGCCAACAGCAATTGCTGGCGAATATGATGCTTACCAAAGGCAAAGTGCGACGCACTGGGGTTTAAAATGACTCCAACCTGTTGATCGGCAAAACGGAGAGCTGGGCGTTCGGCAACCCACGCATCTTCGCATATCTCAAAGCCAATCCGAACTCCTCCGGCATGAAACAACAAATCCCCAAATGGAATCTGCTCACCCGCAATCTCAACTGTCGTCTGCCGGCCCGCTTCCCAGGGTGTGAACCAACGCGGTTCGTAGTGAAGTCCATCGCCGGCTAGATTCTGTTTGGCAACCAGTCCTTTTAGCTGCCCATCGACCACCATGGCGACCACATTGTAAATATCCCCGGCAACCTCTATGGGTAATCCAATGGCAACTGCAATACCCTGTGTCTCGGGGATGATTTGAAGAAGGATTTCAAGTGCCGTTTCTCGAACACCTTCCGCTAGAAAAGCGTCTTCACAGCCATACCCTGGAATACATAATTCGGGCAAGCAGAGTATATCAGCGTGTTGCTTTCGCGCCGCTTCAATCGCAGCTACGATATTGTCAGCATTTTGTTGCCAGTCTATCGGAGTTTGATTTAACGCAGCGGCTGCAAACTTGATCCGTTTCACTATCTTCTCCTGCCGCGACACCCCTTAACCAAGGGACGCTGGACTTCATCACGCTGCTCTTAAAAAAACAGCGAAGACTACTCTTTTTCCCGCAGCTCTATAATCGCTTTGGGGAGTAATTTATCGACAAACCCACGGGCACCACGGCCTTCTTGGTCGATGCGAAAATTCACGTCATCGATGACAATCTGAACATCCGCTTTCCAGAATTCTTCTTTCTCTTTTAATGGCATTGAGTCCTCCAGCGGGCGGACCAAACGCATACCAACGCCTAGAGCCGGACCACTTGTAAACCACCAGGGACTCAGTGGAATATTGGGATCTTCCCCTCGCCACTCGTCATCACTGGAAGCCAGCCGTGAAGCACTACGGCAATCCTGCGGGTCCAAATCGTAGTATCCACCACGAACAACACGTGGAAAGAGTTTTTTGGTTTTTACGAGTGCATCAGCTGCGGAAACTCGTTTTCCACCAAACCGGGCGTAGCCATCTTCAAGCATTCCATCGAGGACCCATTCACAGGCGTTACCGTACATGTCGTACAATCCCCATGGGTTCGGCTTCTTCTGACCCACATGATGAGTCGTTTCATTCGAGTTCCCATAGTGCCAGCCATAGTCATCCAGGTCGGCCGGGTCATCTCCAAAGTGAAACGCGGTTTTGGTACCTGCCCGACAGGCATATTCCCATTCGGCCTCAGTCGGTAAACGATAAAATCGTTCGCTCATCAATGAGAGCCATTTCGTATATTGCTTTGCCGCGTATTGACTCATCGAAACAGCTGGAAGTTCAGGTTCCTCACCATTTCGGTACGTGAAGCTTGTGTCATATAGATTCGAGGGAGCCGAAATGATCAGGCTGTTTTTGTCCTCGGTAAAAGGCCGAAGTTTGTGCGTTTGAAATCCTTTGAAGATATCGTGCATTGCCATGTAGGATTTGTATTCGGCCCATGTGACTTCGTACTGTCCCATCCAAAAGGGCTTAATCTCCACTTCAAACTGCGGACCTTCTGAGTCAAGTCTATCTACTTCATCTTTCGGGCTACCTACAGTCCCAATGCCACCGGCGATCGGAATCATCTTATAAGTCACCTCCGTTCCGGGAATGACTGCTTCGTAAGGAACCATATAACCGCGTTCCGTTTTAACGAACGGACCGTCTGCCGGCTTTTCGACTACAATTCCCACGGGGAGTTCATCCGCGGCACGAGAAAGTGTGGTCAATACAAGCAGCAAGCAAAATCCAACAGTGGTACGAATGGTGGTTTTCACGTTTTACGACTTTCAACATCTTTGTAGGGTCTGTACAGACTGTCTTGTTTTAAGCGAAGACAGAGTTAATTCTTCTACGTGAAGTATCGTTTGCAGGCTACAGTCTGTAAAGACAACAGGCTCAATCCGAGGAAACATTCGCTAAATCGTATCCAGAATCAACCGCCCATTTGTTCGCGTGTCCCACGTATTCAATCATGCGACAGGTTGCCTTTTTATGCTGTCTTCGGAATTTGCGCAATTCCGAACGGTTTAGTGGATCTCCCGATTCTCCAAGAATCTTCGTCCTCCATTGGACTCGGCAAAAAGCTCCTGCCTGTTGAAAATCCAAACGATCATCGCGTATTCGCCCAGCGGCCAAATCCTGTGTAATCAACTGTAGGCGTCTATCCTTCCAGGCTTGTACAATTTCCAAAGACACAAACGGATGCTCCTGAGCACCTTTAAAGGATAAGCTCAGCACATTCCCGATTGTAGATGGAGCTGTTTTGACTGGCCTTCTACTCAATCGCGTCCGCGTCTCTGGCATGTAGGGGGACTCGATACATGCTTGCCAAACGGAGAGGTCATTCAAAAACTCAAAAGCCACTGCCGGCAAACAGGGTAATTCAAACTCAGCCACCACCAATACGTCCGACGGTTTGCTGCGGTCAAGTATGAGTACGATGACGAGACTGAATAGCAATCCCAGAAGTAGACTAATCGTTAACAATGTAGAGGCTCCTAATCGGTCTTGCCTCAAAACATTGTCTTCAGTCCACGAGAATCTGTCACGTGTTTGGCGTAAGTCTTAGCCGTATGATCCTTGCGTGGTAGTTGTTGGTGGCTTCGCAGTCTTGGTGGTAGGCATTTTCAGGACAGCCACGATACCGATCAGATACATGAATCCACAGATTCGTCCCACAGTATCGTATCGACCTTCGAATTCTTCTTTCAGAGCGAAAGAAGTGGCGATGATTAAAACACCAACTATGATACGACCAAAATTGAAACTCACTCCGCTGCCTGTCGACCTAATTCTGGTATCAAACATCTCAGGTAAACAAAGCGGTAGCCAGCCAAAGAAGAATCCGCTAAAGAAACCTAACCAACGAACCCAAAACATAAAGTCGGCATGAGTAGGATCCGGCAATGCATACAGAAACTGAGTACAACCAAATGCCAGTACGCAAAGCAAAGCATAGCTAAGTCTTCTGCCTAAAACAAAAGCTAATGCCCCTCCCAGCAAACTGCTGATACTACCAGGCCAGGCTCGGTGAAAGTTAGCTTCTGCTTTGAGATTCACCTTTGTTTTACCGGAATCAACTTGTTCTTTCTCTTCCGAGATTTTACTAACCGTTTGCTGGTCATGTTCAGCAGCCCAATAGTTGGCCCAATTTGCTACACCCCATCCACCAAACAAGGGGACAAAAGCGAGAACAATTCCGATCAGCGTCAGCTTCCCATTTTTGCCATTAAACACTTCGCCCATGGTGACTGGGTTCACATCCCCAGCTTCTGTAGGATTCGCTTTCTGTTCAGCTAACCAAGAAGGTGACTCCGGAATACAAAACCATGTAAACAACGCAAGCAAAATAGGCGCTGAGCCAGCTTGTAACGTCCAATGCCAATCTGCAGCGTTCACATCTTTATGCATGCACCAAAGAGAAAACAACATAATTCCCACATTAGCTGACGTTCCAAGGACACCGGCCAAAATTGGCTTCGCCGTATTCGGCCAAGCTTCTTGAATTAAAGCCATCCCGTTAGGCCACATCCCACCGATTCCCATACAGGTGATGAATCTTAGTACCCAGAAAACTTCGACCGTGGGTGAAAGCGTAGAAAGGAACGAAAAAATACTGTAGCAGGCAATACTAATGGCCATTGCCTTCGATCTGCCAAATCGATCTCCAATCCAGCCGAACACATATCCACCAGCGGCAGCGCCAAAAAGGAACGCACAGACCAATAAGCCTGCCCATTTCCCAGCATCTGAGGAAGATTCGGGGCCAAGCAATTCTGCTGCTGCTGGAAAATGCACAATTCCGTTGATACTCATTTGAGTACCGGCGAACATCCACCCGAGGAAAGCCACTACTAAGATTAGAATTCTCTGTTGGGAGCTTAAACCTTGCTGAGACTCTTGAGACTCTATGTCTCTCTGCTGCTCCAATTCCATATTCATTATTCGCTTTCCCTCTAAGTCCTATTCCTGTTCTCTTTTACATTCCGCTGCAAGCTAAATTCCCGTCACTCAGTCGTCAAATTTCACACACCGCCATTCTTCACGATCGGCGGTGACATCAATTACATTTCCATCCGGGTCAAGTACTTTGAAGGATCTACCTGGTCCTTCCGACAGAGCGACTTCCGTTCGGTCCTTCACATCCCCTTTGGAAATCTCTGCTCCCCAGTCCACCGCTCGATCCCAGATTGCCTGTAAATCATCAACGATGACTCCAAAGTGAATATATTCATCTCCTTCTTCAAATCCAGGTCGACTCCCGTCATATGGCAACAGCGTAATATTGATACAGCCATCGGTAATGTCCATCGAATCACCCTGGGGTCGCCAGGCAAAGAACTCGAATCCAATCACGTTTGTATAAAAGTCCCGCGACCGTTCCAAGTCGGAACACCGTAATGCCATATGGGCCATTCGGGTAAGTGCCATGAGTGTTTCCTAGCAATATAAGTGTCGTTCAGCGTAGCCCACTGCGTCCATTTAGTAGCAGTGAACCTTTGTTATTAAGGGGTCTATTGTAATGATTTGAGTGATCATACACCAAAGCATTGCTTAGTCGTTTTCACTATGGTGCAGTTCGAAAAACTCACGACATTGCGTCACATAATCTTTCGCATCCTGTACCGTTTCAATTCCCTGCGCCTGATGGATCGTAAAGCTTCCGTCGTAATTGATCGCATGCAGTCCCTGAAATACCTCAGTAAAGTCAACGCCACCGGGCTCCCATAGGTAGAGATGGTGAAACCTGACCGGCCCTCGGCAAAACGTGTCGAGCTCTTCTGGCCCTTCGGGATCAAGACGATGGTTTTGTACATAGACGTTCATGATGTGCGGAGCCAGACGTTGCAAAGTATCTACTCCATAACCCTGGCCATTGAGCATCAAGTTGGCGGGTTCATAGATAATCCCGAAGTTTTCCCGATTGATCTGCTCCAACACCCAGAGAATCTGATCCACTTCTTCAAAGATACTTGTCGTGTGACACTGGTGCGCAAGTCGAATCCCCCTCTTGGCCGCCAAATCAGCCGCCTGCCTGGCATACTCGATATCATCGTTCGATTTCATGCATACTCGAATCAGATCGCAATTGAATGCCTGAGCGACGTCCAGAGATGCCGAAATGTCCCGCAAGCTATTCGGACCATTGGCATTATTGAGCGGGACATCATAGTCTGCAGTCACCATCGTCACTGGCAAACCGGATCCAGCTATCTTCTGTGCCACCGCTTCAATACGCTCGTCTGCATCGGCAACACCTGCCCCGCTTGCTCGCATGCAAATCGCCTGTCCTCCTCCATCTCGAACAATATCGATGAAGTCTTCCACGGGCACATTCAATCGTGTCTTACAGGTTGCTTCCACGATACGGACAGACACAGAAAGATACATTTTCTAACTCTCAAATTAATCAAAGTGAAAGAGTTATATTGTAGAGAATCGCTGGCAAACAACGTACTAATATGGTGATCGAGCGCATAAAAATACCCACCGACCGAAGTCGATGGGTACCTGTGAGGGTGCAGGGACTTGAACCCTGGACCTACGGATTAAAAGTCCGTTGCTCTACCGACTGAGCTACACCCTCAATATGAAACTTAGTTGAATGAGAAATCCTCAGCTTGTCAACTAGGCTAATACTCTAACCCTTCGACAATTTCCGTTCGATTCTGTTAGTGTATTTTTCAAAAACAGTGCTATTTACTTTTCTCGAATACTGTACAGGCGCTCTGCGGTACGGATGATCAGACGGTCCCCCACCATGGAAGGTGTGGCCATCGCCATATCCTCCACGTGCAAGGCGTACTTTCCTGTCACCTCAAACGTATCTCCTGCTTTAATAACAAACGTCTCGCCATACTCATTTATGCAAAAAATATGCCCGCGATAGGCCCAAGGCGAACTGGTGAAGGCTCGGCCACCATTGAGACGCTGTTTGCCGTATATTTCCCGACCGGTCTTGGCATCAAAACAGGCAAAGAATCCCCGGTCGTACAGAACATAGATTCTTCCTTCGTACAGTAAGGTCGACGGGTTGTATGGAGCAGCCTCCTTTTGGCACCACTGAATGAAATCATTACTGGTTTCTTGATCGCCAAGTGTAATATCTCCGCTGGCCCCCGGCTTGATGGCAAATAACGGTTTTTTGGGATCCAGCACATAACCACTACTAACGTATAGCAAGTCATCCTTCGCATACGGCGTCGCAATCGTGATACTGGAATTGCCACCAAATTCGTAAAGTAACTCTCCCTCCAGACTGTAAACTCGATTCATACCTGTACCTGGTGTGACAAGTTCTGTCCGTTGTGAATTCTCCCAAACGAAGGGAGTCGCCCAATTGCTGCCTTCCGGACGCTTCGCTCGCCAAAGTTCTTTTCCCGTGGCCTTATCCAATGCCAGCAACGTCGATTGTTCTTCATTGTCGTCGACAATAAAAAGCTTGTCCTTATAAAGGACGGGCGAAGCCGCTGTGCCCCAGTCATAGCGGGTCTTTGATGCTTTTCCACGTCGCTGCCAAATGAGTTCCCCTTTGAGATCCACACAGAAGATTCCTAAATGGCCAAAGGAGACATACAGATTCTCTCCATCTGTCACCGCCGTCTCGGAAGCAAAACTGTTCTTTACATGAATCGATCCACTGGGGATTCCGTGATGCACCTCCTTTTTCCATTCCAATTTACCAGTCGTTAAGTCACGGCAGATGATAAGCCAGTGGTGTACGCCTTTAGGAGGCGCGGCTCGATTGCCACCGAAGTAGAGTCCTTTTTTAGCCGCCTCCGTAGCCCCTTCGTTCACAACGGTGGAATAGTAGATTTTTCCATCGGTAACAATCGGCGACGACCAGCCTCGTCCCTGCGTCTCGACCTCCCACTCGATATTCGTGCGTTTCCCATAGTCCCACTTTAATGGCAAGGCATCATTGGCACTGACACCACGCGATCCTGGACCTCGGAATTGATGCCAGTTCTGCCCTTGTGATTCAACGGGGAGAAGGCAGACCCAAGTCAAACACAATAACCAAGGCAAGTGATAATTTTTCATGGGAGAGTACTCTTTTTATTAATATTCTGAACTTCTGATTAGAGTTCGTCGATGTTGGGTATTGGAAAGACTATATTGCACTTATTCTAACAACTGGCTGCTAACTGAAAATATAATCGAAAGGACATTCTGATGAAGCGAGCTTTAACGAAGATCTGTGGGCTTCTTGCCCTGCTGACTTTGATTGTTGCTCCTCTCCATGCCGAAGTCAAAACGGGTGACCAAGCCCCAGACTTTGCACTTCAAGGTAGCGACGGCAAAGTCCATAAGTTATCGGATTATCAAGGGAAAGTGGTCATTGTGGCTTGGTTCCCTAAAGCATTTACCGGAGGCTGAACCGCTCAATGTGATTCGCTGCGTGCCAGCGGAGTTAAAGAAGGCTTCTCTATTAAGCTTTTGGGCGACCGTAAGTTTTCAGTTTCGGCCCGAGAAAAAGGTTCCGGACTAGACAAATTTAATGTCGCATTCTTTACCGCCAGTTGTGATACTGCCGACACTAACAAACGATATGCCGAGTCACTTCAGTTGGATTACCCTATCCTGAGTGACCCTAAGAAAGATACGGCGCGAGCCTATGGAGTCGTCAACGATGAGCGACCTGTTCCCTTCCGTTGGACCTACATTATAGGAACTGATGGAAAAGTGCTTTATGTCGACAAAGAAGTAAGTGCCAAGACTCATGGCACCGATCTGGTGAAAAAACTAAAGGAGCTTGGAGTTAAGCAAAAATAACTGCTTCACTGCTGATCCACAATTCCCAAGACATCCCTTTGGCAACATCTGTCAAAGGGATGTCTTTTTGTACTCCTGTTAGAGCGTGCTTTTCCGTTTACTTAAGAAGCTGAATGCAGAGAGGGTCAAAACAACAGATTGTCCGGAGCGATCAACCGTTGAAAATCAGCTTCGCTTAAGATCTCGACTCCGAGATCCTGTGCTTTAGCCAATTTGCTTCCGGCTTTTTCCCCCGAGACTAGGTAATCGGTTTTCCCCGATACACTACTACTCGTTTTACCACCATGCTGAACGATCAATTCATGAATTTGATCTCGAGTGAAATCCGTAAGGGTCCCGGTCACCACAAAGGTTTTGCCAGCGAACACATCACTGATTTGTTCTTCCTCTGCCATTGCTTCAGTCATAACCACTCCGGCATTCTCTAGTTCTTGCAGAATGTCGCTTCCAGGGGAATGATGGACAAATCGATGCAGACTTGCGGCAATTACTTCACCGATCTCATTGATTTCACTCAGCTCTTCAAGTGTTGCCTTGCGGATGGCGTCGAGCGAGCCGAAGTGTTTGGCAATCGTCGCAGCGACCTGAGCCCCAACGTGTCGAATCGATAACGCATTTAAGACTTTAGCCAGCCCCCGAGTCTTACTTGCCTGAATGTTGATCACCACGTTTTTAGACGACTTATCTCCCATACGCTCTAATTCAGCGACCTGGTCAGACGACAATCGATAAAGATCGGCGTATCCGGAGACCAACTCTGCTTCCACGAGTTGTTCCACTAGCTTGTCTCCTAACCCTTCGATATCCATCGCATTACGTGTTGCATAAAAACGCAGACGTTCCCTCAATTGAGCCGGACAAAGGTAATTCGGGCAGCGAATATAAACGCCGCCTTCATCCTTAACCAGTGCCGACTCACACTCTGGGCAGTGGGTGGGGAATGGAAATTTAGGTAGGTTACTTTTCCGTTCATGTTTTTCAACACGGACGACCCGTGGAATAATCTTACCGGCCTTTTCGACCACGACGACATCACCAACCCGTATGTCTTTACGCTCGATTTCATCCGCATTATGTAAGCTCGACCGACTCACAGTCGTCCCTGCCAATTCCACAGGCTCCAGTTCAGCGACCGGAGTAATCGCGCCGGTTTTACCAACCTGAACCGTAATGTTGTTGAGTCGTGTAATCGCCTCATAACGTTCCCACTTGTAGGCCACAATCCAACGAGGGCTTTTCGCGGTATTTCCCAGTGCGTCGCGTTGATTGAATTGATTTAGTTTGAGAACAATCCCATCCACTTCAAAATCGATATCCTGCACTTCCTGAGTCAGGAATTCGCAGTGAGCAATCGCGGCTTCAAAGGAATCAAAACTATCAACAAACGGCGAGGCGGGTAGTCCGTAGCTCCGTATCTCATCGAGAAACTGCATATGGGTTTCGCTATGAATCCCTTCACAATACCCAATGCCATGGCAAAACATTCTCAGACGTCGTTCCGCACAAATACGAGGATCCAACTGGCGGATACTTCCGGCCGTCGCGTTACGGGTATTCTTAAATGACGCGTCTCCACGGCTGATTTGACGTTCATTAATCTGAGCCAAATCATGGTTAGTCATATAGACTTCACCACGCACCTCCAAAACATCCGGCGGATTATCCGATAACAACCGCAAAGGAACATCGGCAATCGTACGAATGTTGTGAGTGATATCGTCTCCCTGCACTCCATTACCTCGAGTCAGTGCACGGACCAACACGCCGTTTTCATAGATAACAGAAGCCGCGACGCCATCAATTTTCAATTCAACAGCCCATTCTGACTCTCTACCGTCGAATGCATCCTTGGTACGTTGACCAAATTTTCGTAGTTCGTCGAGATTATAAGTATTATCAATCGACAACATGGGCAGACGGTGATCCACGGTAACCAAGTGATCAACCGGCTGCTCTCCGACTCGTTTAGTTGGACTCTCCGGCGAATCATACTCCGGATACAGTTGCTCTAAACGATGAAGTTCTTTCAGTAACTGGTCATATTCGAGGTCAGTAATCTCAGGCTGAGCATCGATGTAATAGAGTTTATTGTGCCGTAACAGGTCACTTCGCAGTTGCTCGATCTGTTGTTGCGTACGTTTACTCAACGGCCTGACCTCCCTCAAGCATCCGAAGACTGATGTAGTTGATCAGTCGACACCGATGCCGTTACGGAGTCTCCGTCAGCATCCGTTGCGTCTACCTCTCCATCATCCTGATCAGTAGACACCCGGTCTTCGACCTCTTCTGCTGCCTGTCCTGGCGATGGTTTGTTTGGTATCTCATGCACTTCATCATAGGCAATTGCAGCAAACGTCAGAACGCCCAACAAACCAAGCTCGGCAAGCATGAGATCAAATCCATTTTCATCCAGAAATCTGAAAAGAGGATGAAACGTCTCTGTGGGATCACTCGATTCGGTTATTTCTTCCGAAGCTTTGAGATGAGTGACGGTCATGACACCGTAGGACGTCGCAGTGATGGCGAACACAATTCCTACCCAGATGAGCAGAGTATAAAAAGGATTCTTCTGTTTTTTTGATTTGTCAGTCAAGCTAACTTGTCCGTCGGGTGGAGGTCCTAGTGTCTTGGTTCGACCTTGGTAGTCTTTCTGGATACTAACGTATCAGATGGCGTTGGAAAATCCCGTTTCAAGACTTCATTTACAATCAGAAACAGCTGGAATTCCGCCCTACAAAATTCTATCATGAGGGATTAATCGACACCCAAAGTAGTACTCTGGGTACACTCAAAAATCCCGACCGGCTTGCCGGAGTTCAAATTGACGACCAGCGATTCTCCACCAGTGGAAACGGATGCCCTTCCCGGCGAAGAACTTAGCATTCAATTGCGAGGAGTTCATGTCCACAATCTTAAAGATGTGGATTTAGACATTCCGCATAATCAGTTGGTTGCTTTTTGCGGTGTTAGTGGCAGTGGTAAAACCAGTCTGGCCTTAGATACGCTCTATGCAGAAGGACAACGCCGTTATATCGAGAGCTTCTCTGCATACACTCGGCAGTTTCTCGACCGTCTGGAAAAACCGGCTGCCGATCGTATTGACGGAATTCCGCCGGCGATCGCAGTGACAAGGGGAAACAATAGCCGCAGTAGTCGAACGACAATTGGGACTGCCACTGAAACCGCTGATTACTTGAGGTTGTTGTTTGCGAGGATAGGAGAGATCAAATGCCAAGGCTGTGATCGTGTTGTCCAAAAAGACTCCCCCCAGTCCGTAACCGAGGACATTTACGCTTTACCGGATAACACTCGGTTCATGGTAGGGTTTTCCACCCGCTTATCGGCGGAACATCTGGAGTGGGATCCGGAGCACGCGGATGAGCTACCTGCGGTACTCGAGAACTACCTGTCGCACTATTTAGAAGACGGATTTGTGCGTGTCGTTGCTCAAGGCAGAACCTATCGACTTGAAGATGAGCGGGAGGAGTTAATCAGCGTCTGCTGCAATGCACTAAGTAACAACAGCAGTGAAGCGGAGTTATTATTCATTGTTGATCGTCTTTCCGTACAACGAGACGACCAATTTGACGGTCGACTGCGGGATTCATTGGAAGTCATTTTCAGCCAACCGGAATCCATTTGTATCATCACCTATGACCCGTCTGCAGATAACATCCATGAAACTTCATTGCAGACCGAAATTGATGACAGGCCGTGGCTCCAGCGGCGTTACAGTGCCGGGTATCGATGCGATCAATGCAATCTTGAGTATGCAACCCCGGAGCCTCGACTCTACAGTTTCAACAGTCCGCTGGGTGCCTGTACTGAATGCGAAGGATTTGGGAATATTATCGACAATGATATGGAACTCATTGTTCCTGATCCAAGCAAATCTATCCGGGAAGGAGCCATAGCTCCATGGAAGACGCCCGCCTACGAACACGAGTTACAGGAATTACTAGCGCTCGCAGATGACTACGACCTGCCTGTCGATATCCCATTCAGCCAACTATCTAAAGCTCACTTAAAAATCATTCACGAGGGAGTGCCCGAGCGGGAATTTGGTGGGCTCAGCGGCTTTTTCAATTGGTTGGAGCGACGCAAATACAAAATGCACTTACGTGTATTCCTTAGTCGTTGGCGAAGCTACCGGCCCTGTCCTACGTGTAACGGTTCCCGACTGAAGCCCGAGTCTCTGGCTACCAAGATTGGCGGCTTGAACATTGCGGAAATATGCCATCTGAAAATCAAAGACGCCATCGATTTCTTTCACCAGATTGAATTTACCGATTGGCAACGTCAGGTCGCTCGACACGTCATCGAGCAAATTCATTCACGACTACACTACTTAAATACTGTGGGACTGGGATACCTTACGTTAGATCGAACCATAAGAACGTTGAGCGGAGGAGAAGCCCAACGCGTCAGCCTCACAACCGCGTTGGGGTCGAACCTCGTTAATATGCTTTACGTTTTAGACGAACCAACGGTTGGTCTACACCCCAAGGATGTACGGCATCTGTGTCAGGCCATCGTTGGCTTGCGCGATCGTGGCAATACCGTTGTGGTCGTCGATCATGAAGAAGAGATGCTGCGAAATGCAGATCAGCTGATCGAAGTCGGGCCGGGAGCGGGAGACCGCGGGGGCAAGATTACGTTTCAAGGATCTCTCGATGAAATGCTGGCAACTCCTGACAATTTAACCGGCAGCTACATGACCGGTACACGCGGTGTCGTGATACCGGAGCGACGACGGCCGGCGAATCGTGGATGGCTCAAGTTAAAAGGAGCCACCGGCAATAACCTCAAAAATATCACTGTTGAATTTCCACTTGGAGTTCTCTGTCTGGTTACCGGAGTCAGTGGAGCCGGTAAAAGTACCTTGGTTCAGGATACGCTGTATGGAGCAGTGTGCCGGCGAAAACGAAAAGATGCGACCAAGCCTTTGCCCTACACCGATATTGTTGGCGATGGCCAGATTGACGATGTGGTTCTGGTCGACCAAAGTCCGATCGGACGTTCTCCCCGCTCCAATCCGGTCACTTATATCAAAGCTTTTGATCAAATCCGAGCGGTATTTGCTGATACCCTGGAAGCCCGCACTCATAACTACACTGCTGGTCATTTCAGCTTCAATGTAGATGGAGGTCGCTGTAGCGTCTGTAAAGGTGAGGGACAACTCGAGATAGACATGCAATTCTTGGCCGATGTTTATATGAAATGCCCTCAATGTGGCGGCACAAGATATCGAGATGAGATTCTGGATGTAACTTATCGAGGGCTCAATATTTCAGATGTATTGAGCATGACGGTACGGGAGGCCTTTTCGTTTTTCCGCGGGCAAAATAAAGTACAAGAGAAACTCAAACGCCTGATTGATGTTGGACTGGATTATCTCCAACTTGGACAACCTGCCAATACGTTATCCTCCGGAGAGGCTCAACGCCTTAAACTGGCTGCCTACATGTCGACTCACAAACGTAATCGAACCTTATTCATCCTTGATGAACCATCCACCGGTTTGCATTTCAACGATATTCTACAGCTTCAGGACTGCTTCGATACTTTATTGGCCCTGGGACATTCGCTAATTGTGGTGGAGCATAATCTTCAGCTCATGAAGGCGGCCGACTATATTATCGATATTGGCCCCGGAGCAGCAGACGAAGGCGGAACGGTGGTCGCACAGGGAACACCTGAGGAATTAACCGAAATTGAAACTTCTCATACTGGAAGCTTTCTGTGTGAAGTATTGAACAACCACTAAATTCACAGCATTTATGTCTGATCCGAAACCACCCCGAATTTTTTACACGGAGCTCAATTCCGTGCACGTTTCTGTCTATGCCGAGCTGGAAGGCGAATACAATTGGGCAGATGGGTGGCGAATTACCGGCAATGTTTACGGGCCTCATTGCAGTTTAAGTGATACGCTTCCAGCTCGGATTAAACTCAAAGACCGTGGCAATGGTCAAAGTCTGTTATCGGCGGCGATCGTGCCTGACCCCTGTCCCTGGTCGGCTGCTTTACCTGCCATTTATCGAGTCTCGACCGAGATTCTGAATGACGATCAGACTTTAGGCATTGATGAACAGCTATTAGGATTCAAAACACTCGCTGTCAAACACTCCCATTTTGTACTCACGGATCTCAACGGATTTACCAAACGCTGGGTGCTCCGAGCTGCGGCTGGTAGTGTCTCTTTGGCCTTAAGTGATCAGGGAGAAGAATGCCGGGAATTAAGACTTTCCCGAGTTGTTACCAATCCCACACGGGACGAATGCCAACAGGCCACCGAACAAGGACTATGGCTCGTCGCTGTTTTGGATTTACCAGAAACGGAAATCCAAGCGAAACTCGAAGAACTCAGTCAGTGGCCCTGCGTTGCCCTATGCATCCTTTCCAGTCAGACAGACTCTTCGTTATCAATCACGGCACCGAACAACTTGCTACTGGCAGCTTACAATGTATCACCTGAGAGCTTACCAGACTGGGCTCAACTGATCGTAGCGGATGTCAGCAACGTCGAGTCGTTTAACAACCGGTACCGGAATTCCCACATTCCAGTCCTCGCTCATCACATCACCGACTACAATAATGACCGCAAAGCAAGAGAAACATGTGCTCAGCTTCAGGCATTACTTGCTCCAGAGGGTGATTACGCTGGGTATATTGTTAGCCAATCCTATCTCTTCCAGTCATAGGGAACGATTCTATTGAGTCCAACTATACCAACAGAATTAGAACGCTATGTGCGTCAAATGAGGTTCGGGCCACTAGGTGAGGAAGGTCAGCAGAGAATTCGGGAAAGCCGAGTACTAATCTGTGGGTGCGGAGCCTTAGGGAGTGTCATCGCAAACACACTCGCCAGAGCAGGCGTAGGGCATCTACGAATTGTCGATCGGGACTTCCTTGAATGGAATAATCTGCAGCGGCAGGTCCTATTTACAGAAGCCGACGTCACCGCTGGAATCCCTAAAGCGGTTGCAGCGAAAAGCCATCTGGAACAAATAAACTCCGAAATTGAGATCGAAGCTCTCGTTGCCAATGTTTCTGCCCAGAACATTGGTGAATTGATCGACTCGGTCGATTGTATCGTCGATGGAACGGACAATTTTGAGACTCGATTTCTTCTCAATGATGCTGCCGTAAAAAACAACATTCCCTGGGTTTATGGCGGATGTTTGGGAAGCGAAGGGCAAACTATGACCATTTTGCCTGGTGAAACTCCTTGCCTCCACTGTCTCATGCAGGCCGGTCCTCCGCCTCCGGGGACAACTCCAACTTGTGATTCGGCTGGTATCTTATCCTCGATCATCAATGTGATTGCGTCGATTCAAGCTCTAGAAGCGATCAAAATCGTTAGTGGCAATCGCGACAAAACCAGTCGCGTCCTACAAATCTTCGACCTTTGGGACAATCAGGTACGACAAGTTAATTTGGATCAGCTTTTGGAAGGTAAACAATGCCCAACTTGTAACCATCACCAATTCGATTGGTGGACCGGAAAACAGGGTAGTCAATCGGCCATTCTATGTGGCCGCAATGCCGTACAACTTGCCTTTAGCTCTGATGCACGGATCGACCTGGAAGAATTGGGGAACAAGCTATCAAGCCTCGGCAACGTATCTGTTAATCCGTTCCTGTTAAAGGCAGAGATCGAGGAATTTGAAATCACGGTGTTTGCCGATGGTCGAGCGATCATTAAAGGGACCGAGGACGAGGTGGTTGCTCGGAATATCTACGCAAAATACATCGGTAATTAGCGTTTTTCCGCTCAACCAATCCCTCGAACTTACCTCAAAATGCACGCCTTAATCTTGCCCACGACTCAATCTCAAAATAGAATCGAGTTTTTAGGGGCTCCGGTACACCGTGCTCTATATACCCAGCTTTATATTTAGATTCCATTTAAGGGAACGTGGCATGAAACGCTTCTTTTGCTTGACTTTACTAATTCTAGCCACAGCATTGACTGGTTGTGATTCCGGTGACGGGCAGGAAACCAATACCAACAATAATACCCAAGGACCTCGTCCCACCGTCGCTTACGTAACCAATGGTGTTGCTTCCTTCTGGGATATTGCTCAAGCAGGCGCAGAACAAGCAGCAGCAGATTTAGGCGTCGAAGTCTTAGTTCAAATGCCGATCGATGGCGTGCAGGACCAAAAACGTATGCTTGAAGACCTGATTACCCGTCAGGTCGATGGTGTCGCTGTTAGCCCGATTGACTCTGACAATCAACTCGACTTACTGAATCAAGTTGCCGCCGCAACGACACTCATTACTCAGGATTCCGATGCTGCCGACTCTGATCGGGAATTGTATATCGGTATGAGCAACTATGACGCCGGGTGGATGTGTGGCAAATTGATTGAAGAAGCCACTCAAGATGTGGCAGGTGAAGTATCCATCATGATTTTTGTTGGACGACTGGAACAGGTTAATGCTCGCCAGCGTCGACAGGGTTTGATCGATTACCTGATGAAACGGGAAAAGGATGATACTCGGTATGATGAACCAGGCGCCGAAATCAAGAATGAACGATTCGTCATTCTTGGTACTCGCACCGATGACTTCGATTTCAACAAGTGTAAGTCATATGCTGAAGACACGCTGACGGCCTATCCAGACATCACCTGCATGGTTGGACTGTTTGCATACAATCCTCCGATGATCCTTGAAGCATTAGCCTCGGCCGACAAGCTCAACGAAGTGCATGTCGTCGGATTTGACGAAGATGAAAGCACATTGCAAGCCATCGTTGATGGTACCTGCTATGGCACGGTTGTTCAGAATCCTTATCAGTACGGTTACCAGTCGGTTAAAGTCCTGGCAGAAAATGCTCTCGGCACCACACCAATTTCATCACTCGATAAGTTCATCGACATTCCTGCTCGTCAGATTAAACGAGACAACGTCGAAGAATTCTGGGCTGAGCTTAGGAAATTAACTGGTAAGACAGACGAAGGATCCGAAGACCAAAGCGAAGAAGAATTAGAAGAAGAAACAGCTGAAGATTCCGCCGAATAATCCCCAGCGTTTCCAATTCACGTTTACAACGAAGCGGGGGCTGACTTTCTATCCTGAAATCAGCCCCCCATTTTAGTGCTATAACACTGATGCCCGACCAGAACCTTATCCTCAATGTACGAAATCTCACCAAACGCTTCCCCGGCGTGGTGGCATTAAACAACGTACAATTGAAGCTACACGAAGGTGAATTTCTCTCTTTGATTGGTGAAAACGGGGCCGGCAAAAGCACGTTAATGAAAATCCTGGCCGGTGTGCAATTACAGGATGAAGGTACGGTGGAAGTTTCTGGCCAGACGGTACGCATGGATAACGTTAAGACGTCACAGGCACATGGCGTCGCGTTGATTCATCAGGAACTCAATCTAAGTGAAAACCTGAGTATTGCGGCCAACATTTTTCTGGGTAGAGAGCCTACCACTGCCGGTTTCCTGAATAAACGTGTAATTCATCAGGAAGCGAGTCGCTTCTTGGGCATGGTCGGATTGGATATCGATCCTAAAACGTTGGCTGGTGACCTTTCGATCGGGCAACAACAACTGGTCGAAATCGCCAAGGCATTGAGTATCGATGCGCGAATCCTGATCATGGACGAGCCGACCTCAAGTTTAAGCGCCGGTGAATCCGAAAGACTATTCGAAGTTATCGCGGATTTACGCCAACGTGGAGTGAGCATCATCTACATCTCTCACCGCCTGGCAGAGGTCAAAATGCTCTCCGACAGAGTAACCATCTTTCGGGATGGTGAATATGTCGGTGATTTAGTCGGGGACGAAATCACGCATGACGCCATGGTGAAACACATGGTCGGACGGGACATTTCTCAGTATTACTCTCATAAGCCCAATCAGACTGGCGACGCCATTCTGGAAGTGGCGAATTTACGGACGCAGGCGAATCCTGACCATGAGCTGAGTTTCAAAATAATGCAGGGTGAAATCGTTGGGATCTCAGGATTGGTAGGAGCTGGCCGAACTGAAATGCTTGATGCCCTGTTCGGCGTGGCACCAGCGATCAGTGGGACGATAAAAGTTCAGGGGCGCGCTGTGACGATCACTTCACCTAAAGATGCGATCGCACTTGGGCTGGCCCTGGTTCCTGAAGATCGTAAAGGGCAAGGCCTTATCCTGCCAATGAGCGTCAAGGAAAACACCTCGCTTGCTTCCTTAAAGACGCATGCTATTTCGAGGATATTCCGTAATAGCGAGAAGGAAAGCCTGGACACCGACTTAATGATTAAGCGTCTACGAACCAAGACCCCCAACGCAGATCAAGTCGTAGGCTTCCTATCGGGCGGAAATCAACAAAAAGTCGTACTTGGAAAATGGCTAGCCACCGACCCCACTTTACTATTGTTAGATGAGCCAACTCGCGGTATTGATATCGGTGCCAAACAAGAGATTTATCAACTGATGGAAGAACTGGCAGCTCAGGGAATGGCCGTGCTGTTTGTTTCGAGTGAATTGGAAGAGATCATCGGTATGTCAGATCGCACGATCGTTATGCACGAAGGTCGCATTACCGGTGAGATTTCCCGCGAGGATTTAACCGAAGAATCCATCATGCATCTGGCTACCGGTGGTGACCACCAATAACTCACAACAGAGAAATCAAAATTCAATCATAAAAGGGTTGTTCGAATGAATAAGATTATGGGAATTCTAATGCTATTGGTATTTGCCTGTATTGCAACGAATATCCTTAGTGGCGGCAACTTTGTAATCCCGTTTAATCTGCAAAACCTGATGGTGCGAACCTCAATGTTCGGCATTATTGGAATCGGCGTTGCCTTTGTCATTATCACCGGCGGCATCGACTTGTCGATCGGATCGATGATCGGGCTGATCGGATGCCTGATGACTCTTTCTCTAATGAAGTGGGAGTTTTCCATTGCAACGACTCTGTTGATTGTCCTAGTGGTTTCTGTGGGTTTGGGTGTATTGCATGGAGTCCTGATCACCAAGGCTCATCTTCAACCATTTGTGGTTACGCTCTGCGGATTGTTGATCTATCGAGGAGCAGCCCGCTGGATTACCGATGATGCGACTGGAGGATTTGGTCAGGATTACAACGAATCGTTACGTCTCCTGGCAACGGGGCGACCATTTTCCACGTCCGCTGTACTAATCGTTCTGGGCATCGCAGCCGCCCTATATTGCATCGACAGAATTAGCAAGGCCGCCACCGATCACGAGCAAACTGGCGGAAACACAAACGGGAAATGGATCTTTGGAATTGTCATCAGTGTAGGAGTTGCATTGAGCGGTACTAGTCGCTTTTACAATTTCTCTGAGCAAACCGTTTTGAATCTGGCAAACTACACCAGTGTTGAAATCTATAACAAATTCGATTCTGAAAAATTAGATATCAAGACGGTCGATGAGAGCGATCCGGAGAAGCGACCAAGTCAGTTTATGCCCGAAATCTCACTCAATTATCTGGGATATCTCGCGTTGCCACTGGCGATCGCGCTGGCAATCTTCTTTTTGCAGGTCGATAGAAAGACAGCCGGACTGGTGATTCTGCTGCTAGTCAGCGGAGCGGCGGCCACTTATTTCTCCTCCAATCAAGTCCAAAAGCTGTTTGCTAATCGACAGGACATTGGCATGGCGTCGATTTTAAAAGTCACACTTTCTCTGGGCGTCTTTATTTTGGGACTCGATCGGTTCCTTAAGGGGGTCTACAGGGCGTTACCCGAGCGTCGGGGATTACTTTTCATTACCTGTGTTCTGGCTATGTGCTGGTTGGTAAGTCAAACTCCTATTTGTCGGGTCTTAGTACCATCCCCCATGATATTCCTGACGGTAATCGCCATTGCCGCTGCTATCTTTCTCAATCAGACTATTTATGGACGCTACTTACTGGCTCTTGGTAACAACGAAACGGCCGCAAGATTGAGTGGTATTAACACGGATCGGATGATCATTCTGGCCTATGTCATATGTGCTTTCTGCACGGCCATCAGTGGCATCCTGTTTGCTCTTGATGGAAATTCCATACAGCCGGCAGGGCACGGTAACTTTTACGAACTCTATGCAATCGCGGCGGCTGTGCTTGGTGGTTGTAGCCTGCGTGGAGGTGAAGGAAGTATTACCGGCGTCGTCATAGGGGCAGCCGTTATGCGTGTACTTTATAACTCGATCACCCTGTTGAAAATTCCCACCACATTGGAGTTTGCCATCATTGGCGTGGTCATCATGATTGGAGTCCTAGCCGACGAAGCCGTTAAGAAATTGAACCACAAGAAACGACAGCAAGAAGAAGCATTACGCGTCAGTCTTGTTGATGAAACCAATTCGGACTAGAATTGAAACGTGGTGAGCGGAACGTATGCCGCTTATTAATAGTAATTTTCGTACGACCTTTTTACTATGCAGGAAAATAAATTATGAAAAAAGCATTTCTATTAATGCTATTTGTATTCAGCGTAACTATCGCTGGATGTGGCGATAAAAAAGCTGAGATACCACCGAATCCAGATGGTGATGAAGCGATTGGCGAAATGGAAGCACAAGCCGATCCGACGGAAGATCCAGGTGAAGGTGGCGAAGGCGAAAATTCTTCTGACGGTTAATGACCGAGTCAGATAGAGCCTTATGCTCAATCTAATATAAGCGTGGTTGGTGAATACTAACCACGCTTTTTTCATGCGTGTCTGAATGGTATCCGAGGCACATTAGGACTTTGGGGAATCTGTAAAGTGTGTCAGGAAAACCTACAAGGAGAACTCCTTTTAAGTTGAAATGTCTGATTCGTATTCAATTTGTAAGATCGTTCATCAATTTGACAACAACTTTAATTCGTGCATTAACCCATTATCCAAATGGAATAACAATGGCATGAGAATTGCGGTTGGTAAGCATAAGACTTTCAACTGCAAAGGAAACTTCTCATGAAAAACAGCTACATACTTTTAACCGTCGCATTAGTATTGGCGTTGGGTACGGTTCTCAACGCAGATATGACTATCCGAAAATCCGGGTCGCTTTTTCTAACAATTGACAGTGGTGGGAATGTAAGAGAATCCGGCCGATTAGTCGGTCGGATCGAGGCAAATGGAAAGATTCGCGCTGCAGGTCGATTGGTAGGTTCGATTAGTAGTAGTGGGACTTTAAGAGAGTCCGGTTCCTATCTCGGTGAAGTTCAATCTAATGGAAATCTGCGAAAGAACGGAAGGCTTGTCGGGCAAATTTCCAATAGCGGCACCATTCGTGCACAAGGCAGATTGTGGGGCAGTGTCAGCTCTTGCTGTTCTGATTCGGAACGTCGCACGGTAGCTGCCGCCATCGTTTTCTTTGGGGAATTCTTTGACTAAAGCTCTCCATTCGTGTCGACGGGTAACTCAATCTGACTCGATTCATTTGTGGGAAGCTGATAGCAGGCAGCCTCTTCTGAATTTCGCACATACAATCTGGAACCAACCAATACTGGATGGTTCCAGGTTTTGCCATTCAGCATTTGGAGAGAGGCTAGTTCCTCGTGATTTTCGGAATCTGTATCGAGAACGACCAACTCTCCTTGCTCAGATAACACCATAATCAGATTATCTTCCGGTAGTAGCAAGCTTTGGCCTTTACCATACCTTCCTCGTTTCCATTTCCGATGTCCCGTCGCCAGATCGATACAGGTAAAAATACTATCATCAAAACCATATAGATGCCCCTCGTGTACCAACAAGTCATTAAAGTCTGATTTCAGGTTTTTGCTGGTCCAGATTTCTCTCACACTCCAATGTTCTGATTCCACTTCTATTTCTAACAGCCGTGTTCCCGTACCCATACCAGTAGGAATAACAATTTGTTTATCTCCGACTACGCATGGCTGCAATGCACGATATCCACTATGTGGCCACTCATGTTCCATTAGAACAACGCCTGTGGTCGGATTAATGAGGGTCAGGCCTTCATCGGTTAGAATTGCCGCCTGCCGATTACTACCGAAATTCATCTGTTGCGGTGAACTGTATGAATGTTCGCCTGCCGATGCCGTCCAGACCAGTTCTCCATTGGATGCTTTGTATCCGAAAACATCTTTATCACCTGATTCGCTCGCGTGAACGATGACATGTTCTCCTAACAAAAGTGGTGAGGCACAAAACCCCCACATCGGTACACTACGATTCGCTTCTTTTGGAATATCCACTTTCCAGATTATTTCACCATTGATTGGGTCTAAACACAAAAGAATGCCCGTCGAGCCTAGTGTATAGAGACGCCCTTCGTAAAGCGTAGGCGTTGCTCTAGGGCCGGGTCCGCCCAGCGGATCATTCAAGCGGGCTTGTTCCAGATGTATCCAGATTTCCTTACCGGTTCGTGCGTTGTAGCACGTAACACATTCATTCTCGCCGCGTTGTTCCTGTGTAAAAACCAATTCGCCAGCAATGGCAAATGAAGACCATCCCGGGCCTATCTTGATACGCCATTGTTCTTTCGGTGGATGTTTTATCCAATCTGTTTCGATTTGGCTTGAGGTAGCAATTCCCTGACGGTCTCTCCCTCTAAACCCCGGCCATGATACCTGCTCGATAGATTGGATTCGACGTGCGATTGGCAGGGCGTCTTCCTCCTCAGCTCCGCGATTTAAAAGGAGTGATTCAGATGTCGGCTGCCAACGTGGGGAGAGTTTTACGGTAAAGTCACCCCACATTCCCTCATAGCGAAAAAATAAAGAGTAGCCAAACCCAAGTATACATCCTGCAATGGCTAAACCGTTTTGCGGTAGGTGTAACCAGCGAGACAGGTAGATTCCTGTCACAAAGCCCATCATGCCAAGTGGGAAAGTGATCATCATGAGGACCGGACCGTACATAGTTTCATCTAAAAGAACTGTGGTAATTGCTCCCGTGGCTATGATTCCGAGCAATCCGATAATCCGTTCACGTCGTTTAACGCGACTAAGAAATGTCCACCAAACTAAAGCCAATAATGAGCACGCTACGGGGCCAAATGCAACAACCATCCACAGCCAAGACGGACCATCTGCAATTAACTCAGTAAGACGAGACGAGAGAATACCTATGATAATCAGAAGTAGAGCAGGCCAAAGACGCAGGTTCTTGTCGTTGATAGGCTTCTCGTTCTGGCGAGTATCTGCTTCTAATTTCTCATAGTTTTGACTCAACGAATGATTCCTTGTGCAAGAAGAATATGGAATTCAGTATTCCTAATAAGCGATTTCCGCAGCTATCTGAAAGCCGTTGCTTAATCTAAAGTCAACTTCACCACTTTCCGAAAACCGACGCGCAAATTGATGTGATAAATGAATCCACCACCCCCCTCCACCATCGATTTTTTTTTCCAAGGTAAGTGCAGCCGACCAATACTTAAGTCGGATCTCAGTATCATTACCGTCAAGCGTACGGATGCCCCAGCGATTTCCACCAAAGCCAATTGAAGCATGTAACCAATGTTCACTGTATCCACCGTTTTTATCGAGACGCCAGGATATCCTTGACTCTGGAAACCTGAGATCAACTGTCATTTTAGGACTTGGGTCCCAGCGAACCCCTATTCCGGGCAAAAGAGCAACGTCTACCTGATTAAGATGTACGATTCCGTATGACAATGTAACATCATGGGATTCGAGTTGTTTTGTAATAAGAGCCATTCCAAACATACCAAAGGTGTTGGCCGTGGCCTCAAAATCCCCCAAATAGCTGGGACGAACATTTATAAGTAAATTACTCTTATTAGAAAGCGGCTTTTTAAAGAATAGAGAGCAACTTAGCTCATAAAGATTACTTCGGTTAAATTCAGCCGCTGGTAATGTGAGCACATCATTTCTGAATGCGACTTCGGTCGCAAGAATGTTTTCAAAGTTTCCCAGTGGTATACCAGTTCCAATTTCTGTAGCAAACCATCGGTGCGTGCTGGAGTTTTCCCCCTCCGTCAAGTAGCCGGAGGATACAGCCAGCCGTTGGATAGCCTGTTTCTTAAACCGACGTAATGGCTCTTCGTTAAGTAGAAGGCTTAACTCATCATCCTCGTGAAAAGCAGTCGTAATAGTCTCGGACGGTCGCTGCCGACTTTGGGCACCAGCACTATTTACAACTAAAAGCACCAGCGTAATCAGGATTGCATTAGTGTATTGCTTAGCCAAAGGTTTTGATTACCGTATTTCAAACATGAAAAGAACTGATTTTGAGCAAATTAATACGTTTCGTCGGATTTAGTAAAGGCTAAAACCATTGTATTTTCCTATGAATGCTTGCTAAGTTAACTTACATTAATATCTGAAATCCAAGGAATTATATTAGCATGCCGCACCGAAACTCTTTGTTTTGCTACGTTGTCGGCCTGATGTATCTCTCTTTAGGTATGTGGTGTGCCATATCACCCGAAAAAACCTCCGCTGTAGTAGGTTTTGAGTTAATTGGCGGAGCAGGAATGTCTGAATTCCTCACCGTCTATGGGGGACTCGAGATTGGAATGGGAATGATCTTTTTGTTACCATTTTTCGGGGAACGTTTTCTTGAATACACGTTATTAGTTTGTGTATTGATTCACGCCAATCTGGTGGTTTTTAGAACTTTGAGTTTCATATTGTATAGCGATATTGGCTCCGGCACTTATAAGCTTGCCATTGGTGAATGGGTTATCTTCCTTCTTGGGATCATACTCTATCGGACAACGTTAAAGTCTTCCGCATTCAAGCCTAATAGCTAATAGGTAGCAGCATGCTGTTTTAACGGTAGGATTGACAATGAGTGAACAATCTAAAGATAAGAATGCCTTTGCCTTATCACGAAAGCGAATAGTGATTTGGATAGTCTGTCTATTATTACTGACATCTATTGGCAAACTTGTGGCCTATGAAATCCTTGGGGCGAGTGAGCTAAGGGATCGTATAGGCCAGAGAGTTGTTTTCCCCTCTAGTTTATTAAAAGAACCGACAGGACTTACTGGGCGTGTTTACTACTTAAAACGTGTAAAATATCGGATGAACACTCGTTTGGGGTTCTTTGATCTGGAACTAAATTGCGAGAGCCCTCAGGAAACAACCACTCTAGCCGATGAAATCGCTATAGGTTTATCCCCACGTGAGACACTTGACCTGTTAATTGTTACCAACAAACTTGCTGGTTTAGAACCGGAGCAATTCTTGGCCCAAAATCCAATTCCTATTGTAGCGCATCGAGGTGCTTCTAAAGATGCTCCTGAGAATACGCTTCCAGCATTTGAAAAAGCCTGGCTTCAAGGAGCAGATGCAATTGAAGGAGATTTTCATTTAACGGCTGACAATGAGATCGTCTGTGTACATGATGCTAATATTCGTCATTACACACAGAAAAACATTGAGGTGAAAAATCTTACGTTGGCTGAACTGAAGAAGCTGGATTTTGGCCGATGGCACGACAAGCAATTTGCCGGAACAAAAATCCCGACTTTTAAAGAAGTTATAGCTACCATCCCAACAGGCAAACGGATTTTCATCGAGATCAAAAGTGATGCTAAATTGGTTCCCCCTCTTATCAAACAAATCCGGAATAGCTCTTTAAAACTAGATCAGATAGTTATTATTTCATTCCGACAAGATGTGATTAAGGCTGTTGAAGATAAGTGGCCTGAACTCAAAACGTTTTGGCTGACTAGGTTTAAAGCAAACGAGAACGGTGAGCTAGAACCTCGGCCGAGGACGGTTCTTCGTACGTTGGAGAGTTTGGGGACAAATGGGCTGAGTACCCATTTTGAAGGGCTTACCAGTGAACTGGTAAAATCATTTCAAAAGGCCGGATATGAATATCACGTTTGGACGGTCGATGAGATCCCACAAGCCAAAATGCTTGTGGAAATAGGGGTTCAATCCATTACCACAAATGTACCTCAAAAAATCGGTCAAGCGATTCAAGGGTCCTCGAAATAAATTTATTCCACTAAGGAAGGATTACGAATAGCTAAGTACATCATTCGAATACTAATAGTAACTGTGGTGATTCCTAGAATTGAATAAAAAGCCCGAAAGGCTATAGCATTACTGACAGGCTCGAATGTTGCCAAAAATCCAAACAGGGAAAAAAAACTGATCATCAGAGAGATGAATGAAATTAGAAGCCGACTATATTTTTGCATTTCTATGCCTTCTATACTTCCCTTAACGAACGCTCAGGATAATTTCCCTTTTAATTTTTCCCAAAGACTTCTTTTGGGCTCCTCGGGACCGGTGAGAATCTGAATTTTCGTTTTATTAGCCAATTTGTAAATAGCAATTCCTAATGACATGCGTTGTTTTTCCGCCTCTCCCAAAGCGAGGAGATAGAAATCGTTCCAGCTTCCCATTCCACCATAGATTGAATGAATGTAATCGATAGCCTTCAGGCGTTGGCGGTTGGATTTGGAGTTACCGATTGCTTGAGCAAAGTTTGAATAGACCTGTTCCCAGTTACTCTCATTATGCGCTCGCAGTAATGTCACCATTTCCCGAGCGAGCGATTGCAATTCTAATGTATAGCCCTGTAACAGTTCCAATTGTTCTTCCCAGTTAGAGGGTTCCGGCAGGTTGTTTGAAAACTTGTTCAACGGATTCCTTTTCTTTTCTTTAGCTTGCCAATATTTGTTCTTTTAACAAAAAGGGTGACCGATTTATTAAAACCGGCCACCCCCTTTTTTAAGGACTAGAATCTCCAGAATGATGGAAAAGATTGTTGAGAGAAGTTTGAACGAAAACTTGATCGCGAGCGATATCGTTGGCTAGTGAAACTCCGATACTGATAACTTTGGCGATTTGACTGGAACTGATACCGCGGCATGCAATAAGTGCTTGGGTAATTAAAGTTCGAATACATCGGACGCCGGTGCTGATGAACCCGATTCGAGAAAGAGGAACCGTTGTAAAAACTGAATTGTCCACCCTGAGGACCGAAAATACTAAATCCGAAGTCTGCTGCTTTAGTTTCGGGTACTGACCAACTTAAAAAAGCCATCATACCTAAAACAAATAATTTCTTACTCATAAGATATTCTCCAAATGTGATTGTGTTTAGGTCAGGCGGCCTGACCAACTGATAAATCTAAACGCAAACACCGTGCCAAAGTACAAAATGCCGTTTTTTAAGGATTAACCTTCAGTGCCATGGATAATGACGAATCAAATTGAATCATGGTGTATTCAAACTGACTAGATCTTAAAGATTGGAAGCGTAAAACCTATTTTGGATAATTTTTTCTTTTTCCTGTCCGGTCTTAGCTCGGCTTACGTTTTAGATAGCGTAAGGGGCAAATGATTGAGAAAATAGTTTCGGTCACCTTTGAAATGTCCCACTCAAATAACCACTTGCCAGGAGAAAAAAGATGAAAAAGGCAATAACAATGATGGTAGCTATTTTGGTAGCACACATGAGTTTGGGAGAGGCAAAAGCACAGGACTTCGGATTTCCTTTCAATATGAACAACGGGGGATCGTCATGGAATGTGCGAAGCAACGGTATGAATCAAATGCCCTTCCAAGTCGCACCTCGAGTCGTAAGAGCTCGTAACGTTTCGAATTCGCAGGGAAGTAGTAATCAATTCCAAGATTTACTACAGCAAATTCAGCGAGCTTCTGCCGTACAGAACCGACAGGCATCACGACGAGTGATCTATCATCGTGAAATAGAACGTATGGAAATAGAAGAGCATGTCAACGAATCGAACAGCTTCAATATTGAAAATGTACTGAATCAGTTCCGACAAGGTTCATCGCAACAGTATAGCAACAGAAATCGAAATCGATTCGTACAACGTTAACTAAATTTAGCTCAAAAAATGGAGGGAGTAAGTCTTTGCAGCCTTACTCCCTCCGGCTTTTTATTTTTCACGTAACATCACAAATCCCACGTCATCCATTGAGACAACACGCCATCCATTTTTCTGGAGCTTACCAAGAGTCTCGAAAAATACTCCTTCTTTCTTTGGCACGGGAGTGGCCTCAAAATCAGTGAATAATTGCATTGTAAAGTTTTCAGGATCAACGTAAATGTGTTCATACTCAACCCCTCGGTTTCGATCTTGAACAACAGCTCCACAGATACCAGCAATAAGTACCGCTGAGAGAATACCCAGAACATAGTTTTTCATAGCTTAGACTCCAATAATTTCCGATTCTAAAATTTTTATTAAATGGTGACGATTGAAACAAACCCTCCTTGGTTCGTTCAGACTATTTGATTTAAACGCCAGTTCTCCGATAAAGCAATAAGTGTCTCTTTGTCATAATCTGCCAGGCGTCTCTCTTTATCTGCTTCCAGACAACTGCGGAGGAAATCATAAACCTCATTGTCGAGTTCAGGAAATATTAAATCTTTCTCCGGCATACTCCACTGCATTCGCTGCGTAAGCATTCCTATCAGATCATGACTGTCAAACAATGGGGCACCCGTTAACATTTCATAAATCAGACACCCCAACGCATAGTAATCGGCTTTGGGTCCCACATCCCCCCCCGTAAATTGTTCGATGGCCATGTAACGCGGGCTTCCCAGCAATTCACCTGTATGAGTTAGCGAGGGGTTGACCGAGCTTCTGGCCAGACCAAAATCCATCAGGGTAATCTGATAGTTCTCGTCAATCATTACATTCGATGGTTTGACATCCCGGTGAATAACTCCACAGTCGTGCGCATAAAGCAGAGCGTCCATTAACTGAGCTGCAACATGCTTGATGATATCGATCTCGAGATGCTCCGAGGTATCCATCCATTTTCGAAGCGAGACACCCTCACAGTAGTCCATTACCAAAAACATCGTAGCCATGGCATGAAATGCCTGATAGGTCTTGAGAATCAAGGGGTGATCAAGGTCCCGGAGTATTTCCGATTCTTGTGTAAAACGCTGGCAGGCTTTTTGATTACAAAGGATATCGTGTCGAAGCATTTTTAGTGCATATCTCTTCTCGTCAGAAACTCGTTCCGATAAATAAACAACTCCCATGCTCCCGCGGCCAAGACGTTTTATGATCCGGTATCCCTCGAGAGATTTATTGGTCAATATGTCAATATCATGGCCGCCGATTCGTTCAGATACCTGATTTGCAATCATCGAACTGGTGGCAGGGAAATCACGATTCATCTGCTCATATAATGCCAGTGGCACTTCCAGTGCTACGGCTTCACCAATTGCGACGGCGTCTGCACTGCGTGTACTATTGGTGAAGATACCAATTTCTCCGATGACGTTATTGACGCCACAGTAACCGATGACTTCGACCTCCGTCTCAGAGTGGTTCAACCGGATTTCAACTTCACCAGACTTGATAATCAGAAGAGAGTCGGAGATGTCGCCTTGCCTGACTAAATACTCACCAGCATCAAAGACACGATAAATTGATTGCCCGGCAATACTCTCTTGCACATTTCGAGGTAGCTCGGAAAAAGGATAAGTTTCGGATAACACACGAAGGACATCAGCAACGGGATCCGGGAATTCGTCTATCTCACTGTTTGTGAGCAACTCGTCGGATACTTCCAAATTGCCCGTATCTACTAGTTGATGCACCTCAAACATGAGAGCAATGTCAGAACGAAGATATGGAAAACGTTTCGAAAACATTTCCAAATCAATCGGTTCCTGATGAATCTCGCGTAGATAGATTTCGTGGTAGATAAGATCCAGCAGTGAAGAACTATCTTCTTTTAGTTCTTGAAACTGACTAACAAATTCTTCGACTGGGACATGATCTCCATTCGCCCATCGATTACTTTGTTCGGCACAAAGATATGGTAGTAAGTCATGAATTGGTTTCATGGGTGTCTCTATTCCCAATCTATATTTGCTGCGATACGCTGCGTGACTCTCGCCAGGCGTTTACGTAACTGGTCGGGAGTAGCATCTAATTTTTGGGCTAACTCTTGCCAACTGCTGCCATTCGCTCGTTCTTCCAGTAACCAGCGTTCCTCTTCATTAAGTCGCGAGTAGAATTTAGCAATAACCTCTTCGCGACTCATCATGAGGCTCGGAGTTTCACGCTTTTTATCTTCCGCAGGTGTGTTGGCAATAGAGATATTCCTACGCATATCCCTTCTCTGAGAGCGATAGAACCGGCTTTTATCCATAACACGGTTTCTTATCATCGTTGAGATTAGAGCCAGCATTTGCTCAGGGGTATCAAGGTCGAATTGCCCCGTAGCTGCCCTCATGAAAAAGTTCGCCATGACACTTTGGTAAATATCCATACTATCCTCGACTCTTCGGAGCATCGTGTCATTGAGACGTATTCTGGCAATACGTCGAATGTGATGCCCATACTGGTCGAGCAATTCCGTCGAAGCGTCGGAATCTCCATTCTCAATTCTTTTTAGTAGCTCAGTGAATGACATGCCAAATCAATCAGGATGTTGGATGGAGATGAAATAGAAATCCGGAATATTTAAGGGTTTCTTTGTCCGTTTGGTATCAAGTTTACGTTTCTAAGATTGAAGGAAAACCTGACATAAATACCAATATAAGGGATTTGAAAAATGAAACGCTACCACGCCAATCGTAATCGACTAACTTTAACAATTCTTATTTTGAGTCTTTTTGCTGGTAACTGGACTTTGAAGGCGCAACAGCCTGTCGAAAAATTGATTGTGGCTGTTTTACCAACTCAGTCCAGAATGCATTACCGTTTTCCTTATCTCTCGGATCAACTGATTCATAATCTCGTAAATTCCAATCAATATACGGTAGTCGACAGTCTTTCTTTGACTAATGGCCGCCTTAATTCACAAGTCCTGACTAAAGCGCAGGAAATGGGAGTGGACGCGATTTTACAGTTGACCGTAACAGTGATGGATCAGCGTACTGGCTCTCAGTTCAGTACGGGATTGGGCCAAATCAAACTTGGGAGGATTTATGATTTGGGAATCAATCTTTCACAGTCTATAGCCCATGCTGAAGTCGTGCTTCGTGCATTTGACCCTTATACCGGAAAGATTTTGACGAGTGTTAATGGACGAGGTACAAGTACTGGTACCGATGTAGGTTTGGACTTGGACTATGTAAGAATCGCTGGTTCCATAGATCAGTACGATTTGGGAATGCGACGATATCAAATGTCATCGCTTGGTAAGGCTATGCAAAGGGCTATTGATAATGCTTTAGGCAAGGTTCAATTGGCCGCCGTTATTCCCCAAGGAAATGAAATGGCTCCCGAAGTTCATCTCTATAAGGGACTTATAGCCGAAGTCGATGAAGAATACGTTTATCTAAACGGAGGTAGAAATGCGGGCTTAGAACCAGGCATGCGAGTTGCAGTCTCTAGCGTGAGTAAAGTAATTAGAGATCCCGCTACCGGAGAAGTTTTAGATACGATGACGGAAGTAACTGCTGTGTTGGTGATTGAAGCTGTGCGAAATCGTATCGCCATTGCGAACCGACTGCTTCCGGATGGGCAGATTGCCGACGTTGCAATAGGTGACGCGGTGGAATTGATCGACTAATCGAGTCGACGATAATTTTTTCAATGCAAACTTCTCCCGAGTTGGCATTGATCGGCCTCCAGAGAGCTCTCGCCTGAGAGCTCTCTGGCTTTTTAAATCGTAATGACGGAGCGGGTAATCAACGAACAAGATGCAAAGATTTTTCAACCGAAATATCTTTGGCTGCTGGAAGAATCAGAATTCCTGCTCCACCCCGGGGCAGGGAAAACTGCTAGTTCTTTTCACCGCGTTGAATACTGATTGACTCTATTTGCAAACTGAACTTGCCCTGTTTCTTATCACCAAGAAGTATTCCAAGCCCGGCGATCTGACTGGGATTAAGTTCTTGCTTAGGAAACACCCTGCCACGCCAGGTCGCGACAAACTGATCTACTGGCAACTTCACTTCGATCAATTTATTGGCGGTTGTTTTGAAAGACTGGCGAAATGAGTAGCCCCCGAGATTTCTCTGGGCATACAAGTTCATATTGTAAGTTCTTCCATCTCCCTTGACCCGCAAAATAACCGAATCACCTTGTTTGAAATTGAAGTCGCCGGAAGGTAGGCGTATCGATGCAAATCCACCATTGTTCTCTAAAGAAAGGTAACCAAAAAACTCCAGCATATTTTTGTCAGTCAGTCGATATCTTCCAACTGATCGTCCTCCCATGACACCATCATTGACAGCTCGCCAGTTTCTGATGCTTGCCGGGTTATCAAATTCGAGTAAGACTTCACGGTTCGTGTCAGCAAACAACGTAGTTGCAACAAAAAATAGTAATAGTGGGGGCAGGCGGAATTTAGTCATTTGAGGTCTCCTTATTAACTAAGGTAGGTTTGCCAAAAAATGACTTTCGGAAAGGTCTTACCTCGTATAAATCTACGAATTTAAGGTTAAATATCAGCGGAGAAAACACAGCGTAGGACGCACATGCCGGTTTTCACCTAGCGTCTAGACCGCGGAGAGGTTTTTTTAGAATATTCGGATCAAGAATAATTGCTTCTACTAGCCGTTCATTTGCCAAATAGTGATGTTTAGAACCATCGCAAAACTTACCCAAACAAAGTAGGGGACAAGTAGTAAGCTAGCCGTTTTTGATTTTTTTGAAAATGTCGCAAGCGTCAGTAAGATCGCGAGCCAGAGAAATAGAATTTCTACTGCCGCAGCGCCAGGATTATTCCAGCCGAAAAACAGAACTGACCATAGGCTGTTTAAGATTAGCTGGAGGCCAAACCAGGCAAATGCATTTCGAGCATTCTTCATCCCATGCTTGCGCCAAACAATCCAGGCTGCGGTTGCCATGAGAGAGAAAAGAATCGTCCAAACCGGGCCAAATAACCAATTAGGTGGCGTCCAGCTAGGTTTGGCTATCTCAGCGTACCAATTGGGAATCTGAGGAGTTGTGGCCAAACTGCCAATTGCAGCCGCAGAGAAGCATATCAGGAAGGCAATAAATAGTCCGGCAGCCGACTTGAGACTCGAAACGCTTTGCATTTAAAAGACAATCATTACTATAGACGGTGCCGGTTAATTATAGTTCATAGCGTTGTGGAAACGAGCCGGCTTCCATAGCCGTATCAATCCTGCGGAGTGCCTGTTCAATCTCTCGAACAGAATTGATTGCCAGGTGGGCACCCGCCGCCTGAAACTGCCGGCAAATTTCATTAGTCTGGTCATTTAATCCGTCGGAAGTAAGAGCTTGGATTTCAACCTCAGAGAGGCCTAGAAGGTTCCCCGTTTGTGTTATACCAATGCTCCAACACCCGGCATTAATACCAGCTTCTACGCCAAGTATGGTGTCATCTACTTTGACAATGCTTTGCATGGGAAATACGTCCAACTGTTTTGCCGCTTCGAACAATAAATATGGGGCCGGTCGTCCCCTAGGAGCATCCTCTGCACAAAGAGTTATGTCTGGTTCATAACCCTGCTCTTTTGCTTTTGTTTTGACATCGACCATCAGTTCCCTTGTGTAACCGGTTGATGAACCGACCTTCAGGCCCATTGCTCTGCAGGTATCTGCAGCCTCAGCGGCCCCATCAATTAATTGACTGTAGTTTCTTAGAGTTTCCATCTGCAGAGGAAGGAATTGCTCATACATCTGATCGATGTTACTCTCTTCGCATTCACGACCGAATTTAGCGAGCCACTGACTCTTTACTTCAGGCATTTTTGTAATTGCTGCGATATGCTCTCGTTTGGCCATGCCCATAGGTTCACGGGCCTGCGCAAACGAAATTTCGATTCCCTGACGCTTGAAGATCTCAACAAAGACGATGGCAGGTGCTCGGCTACCGTGATCGATCATAGTACCCGCCCAATCAAAGACGATCGCTTTGATATGTTTTAACTGATTCATATTATTATCTATTTTCCCAATATTTATCGGCCAGACCAAAAGACATCGTCATACCGGCACCACCGGTACCCACAAACAATGAAACAGTTGGATTGATTTGTTCTTCGTAGACAGGAAGGTCGGGATGTTTCGCATAAATACCATGCCATTTTTCCTTCACCTTCCAATCATCTAGACGAATAACATTTTTAAGCTCTCTTATCATTAGTTCATCAATTTCTATTTTGTCAAAGGGGCTGATATCTTTTCCATATTCATGAGAATCACCCAGAATAATTTCGCCCGACTGGAATTGGGAGGCCATGACGTGAATACCGAACTTATCCAACTCCGGAGATTCCGTTTTAATCCTTTGTTTTAATAAATCTAATGAAGGGCAACCATTAAAGGATTCATAGTGTCGGAGCGTTAATCCACTTGCAATATGCGGGATGTTTTCCGACAACGGCTTCGACTGTGCTACGGATCGCAGCATCTGGAGCTTACAGAGGACCAGATCGGACTTTGCAAAGTGCTCTGGGTAGAGAGTATGCAGATCACTGCCACTGCAAATGATTATTTTCTCGGCATTCCATTTTTGTCCATCAGAAGAAAGAACCTCTTTACCGTTGATGGAAGTAATCAATGTTTCAAAGTGAAACTGAACAGACAATTCCCGCTTTAACCATCTTCGAATTCTTTCTGCTGCCGTTCTTGGATCCACGCGGAGTTCGGTGGCAGAAAACATTCCGCCCAGCAGACCTTCCGGATTCACTAAGGCTGATCGTTGGCAGATCTCAGTGGGTGAAATCAACGCGGCAGCGTGCGTTTGCTGATCTACAAACTCCTGCAGTACACGCATTTCATCTTCTCTGTGTGCCAGATGAATGGAACCGCATGTCTCTACATCGAGAACGTCGGCATCCGCCAGTTCCAGCCAGAATTCCCGGGAGCGATTGGCTATTTTATAAAGCTCTCCGGCAGGCTGTCCGATAGGCCAGATCATTCCAAAGTTTCGCACCGTGGCTCCCTGAGCAATCGAAGTCTTCTCAAAGACGACTACTTTATAACCCCGCCGAGCTGCCATCCAGGCCTGAGCAAGTCCAACGATGCCTCCCCCAATGATTGCTACATCATAATCCGCTTCCATGGTCTTCTATAAACTCACCTGTTCTAAAATAATTCGGTAATGATCCAATGGTGGAGTTTCAGCTTCCGGCTCTTTTGCCAAATCATCCCAAATTCGCAATCGAATAGCATCCTGCCAGTAAGGGTTTGACTTAAACTCCAATAGTTCCTGATCTGACATCGTACCACCTTGTAATTCCAGACTGGTAATTGAGGCCTCACTTAATTTAGAGTAATAAGTATTGTCGGTACTACACAAAAAACGCTTTGCCTGAACATGAAGCTTAATTGGTTCAGTAACAGCCGACGAAAAAAGTGAAGCCAAAGAATGTACAGCGGCAGTTTCATGAAGATCATCAACACCCCGATCTGGGGCATCATCAGGCAAATCATGCAGAAGATGTCCAAAGTCATGAAGCAGCGCGGCCACCACAAGTTCTACCGGACTGTTCTCTTTTTCGGCTAATTGTGCCGTCTGCAATGCATGCTGAAGCTGTGTCACTTCTTCACCTCCATATTCGGAATGGCCTCCTTTTTTGAAGAGGGAAAGTACTTCACTTACACTTGAGATAGTTCGCAGGCTCATGGTCTTACCATCACACGTATTGGTTTCTCCCGCAGAGCAAAGTCAATCGCTTCATTAATATCCACGAGTTTAAAAGACTTTTCGACTAGCTCTCGGAATGGAAATTGTGAGCCCGTTTCTTCAAGGAAAGAAATCGCTGCCCCAAGATCATCTGGCCGGTAGTTATGGACGCCGACGACCTGAATCAGATTACGAACAAGAAATTCAGGGTCGAGCGAAATAGCAGGACTGGGGGCGACGGTGCCTACAAGTACGAATATTCCGTGAATGTCGAGCAACTGAAACGCAGCTTCGATGGCTGCAGAGGCCCCGGAAAAGTCCAGCACGGCATCAAATTTCCCTGTTAAGGATTGAATGTCCGCCGCGATTTCATCGGCACCAAATTCAAGAGCTTGTTCACGTCTTTTGTTATCAGGTTCAACCACCGTGACACAGGTCGCACCATGAGTCTTCAAGTAAGCCGTTGCGGTCAAGCCTAGCATGCCTGCTCCGATGATCAGCACCTTTTTCTCAGTAATGACGCGAAGTTGCCTGCAAGCTGCCACTACTGTGGCCGTTGCACAGTTTGCCGGACAAAGTACTTCATCCTCCAGATCAGATTCGATTTTATAGACAGCAGTGGTTTTGGGTAGCAAAACGTATTCTGCGAATCCTCCCAAAAAACCAGAAACCGGTTCAAATTGTTCATGCCCGATCTTTTTCAGTTCACCGCATTTTTGCGGGATTGATTCCTCACATCGGTCGCAATGGCCACAACTAATACAAATCGACCAGGTAAGTCGATCTCCTTTTTTAATTTGGGTGCCCGTAAGATCAAATCGCGGTGTGGAGCCAATTGCTTCGACATCTCCAATAATTTCATGCCCCAGAATCGTGGGAGTGTCCTCTTTTCGTTTACCAGTGATTGTATGTAGATCACTTCCGCAAATAGTACACGCATTGACTCTTACTAATAGTTCATCATTAGCAATAACCGGAATGGCTTCATGGCGTATTTCAAGCGTCTGATTAGGTTCATTAAAAATAGCAACCTGGCAGGTCTCAGGCTTAGCAGATTTTGAAGTCAATATCGGTGTCCTTTAAAAAAAACTCAAAAGGAGGATGTGTTTCAACATCTCAAAGCCTCTTTGTTGGAGAGCCGGTTTTGGAAATAGACGGCCACGATGATAAGGCAAAGGATTGAAAAACCAGCCAGAGAGTAGAGTATATTTTGAAACAGGGCTAATTTATTGGTTGAAGATTCAAAGAACGGTTTAACAGATAATAGAACGACATAACCAAGGTATCCAATCGAATCAGCTAGATACATTAAAAAAACAAGATTACCTCTTAAAGGCGATGCCGAGACAATTCTTTCGAAGACGGTGGTGTGAAAAGCAACGTATGGAATGTAAAGTCCAATCCCACAAAGTACCATGTAAAACAACGGCGTAATTCTACCGTGATTCTGAATAAACGTTGAACAAATCAAAAGCCCAAATGCCAGAGTCATGATGATAAACGTTACGCGAAGCGCGCGGAGGTTATTTCGCATATAGATGGCTACCGCGTTCAGCATCGTTACGATTACCATCACGATTGTCTCGGAACTCGCGTAAACGGACGGTTTATCACTGACCCCCAAGCCCTGCCAAATTTCTACACCAAAGTCATCCCGGAAGGTTCGAATGATCGTTAAAGTGACGTACACAATAAATAGTAATAAAAGCCCGGGCCAATAGGCCGCAAAAAAGTTCCAGCGATCACCTTTATTCATGGTGGAACGTTTGTTTCGGGCCTGAACGTCGAGTGCACTAGGAGGAGGAGTTTTCTGGAGAACCCAGACTGAGAAAAGCAATGGCGGCAGGAATATCAAACCGGTGATCATGGGCATTTGGAATTCACCCACACTTTTAGACTGTATTAACCATTGACCGATAGATTTAACTACCCCCGAGGACATGATAAAGCTTGCACAAAGTGCGGCTGCTAAAGCTTCGGTTGTGGTACGGCCTTCCAGGAACGAAAGGACAAAGCCGAAGACCATACCCAGCGGCAAACCGTTCAGAAACATCGCAAGCAATTTGTAATCATCAGGAAGAATTGCAAAGAGAACTAAGGCAAGTTCGGAAAAGACAATTAATCCAACGATCGCTAATGCGCGATATTTGCGGTTAAGCTCGGAGACGAGTCTGACCCCCACAAACTTGGAAGTCATGTAGCCAATCAGCTGAGAAATAATCAGCATCGACTTCAATTCATTGTTGAAAACCTCTTTGCCTTCAAAGGCTGCTGCTGTAAACGGTTTTCGAAACGCATACATGCAGAAGTAAACAGAGAAAGCTGCTGCTGCAGCGATCCAAAGACTTTTTCTGCTCGTACTGGATTGATCGCTCATTAATTCCGGTGGCTATTAAGGTATCGCCTGAAACATCTGATGAATGATTAGGTCGCCGTTATTTATCTTGATTTGCAGATCGAAGAATCCGGCACCTCGAGCGAGATGGGGAAAAGTCACAGAATAATTATTGCCTTGCTTGCGAAAGCTCATTGGCTTATCCCATGCAATTTGTTCGAAGTTTTCCTGCCGGACAGCCGGTTCCACCGTATAATTTGGCTCCAGCAACATCTGCAGGATTCTCTCAGCCTCTTCCAGTGTCATCCCTTGTATTGTTCGCGCTCGATAATCTTTTTTTCCTACCTTCAGAATAGTCTCCTTGCGAATCGCCGGTTTGCCTGCCCAGAATTCACCAACTTGCAGATCATCCTTTCTTGGTCCTTCGTTGGGGAGCCACCATTTCCTATAGCTAATATTCAGGATATGGCTGGTGACTTTTCGATCTTTAACTTGTTCCACACTCTGCACCTGAATGCCACGAGCGTCAGTGGGCAGAAGATAATAGGTGGAAATTTTGGCTACCTTTTTAATTCCTCGTTGAGCAGCCAAATCCAACACAATCTTTTCTTGCGATTTTGTCAGCACTGCACCAGCTACATAATCCGTCTCTACTTTATTTTTTACTGTCGCTGAGGCTGTAAGTGGTGGTGAGATTCCCAGATAAATTGCACAGAATAAGTAGATTCCCAATCGTTGCTTGTTCACAGGTTTTGCCTTCCTGAATAGTGAAACCTCGCCAGTTGCATATGCTGAGGCATAACGCCGTTTAGATAAACTAACACAAGAATAGCAGAGGTTATCTTTCTAGGCTTGTAAAATCACGTACAAATAATCTTGCTAATCAACAATTATTTAGGATAGATCATATTTGTTATTAGTTTGAATTAATTGGTTCGTTTAAGCGAATAGATTTCCACGTCGACTCCGGTAGAAAAATGTACAAGATCAGGTGATGTATTTAGTGCCGTAAATCCATTGACTTCCAATAACTGATCTTCGAAGCCGATTAAACTTGCGCTACGGGCGGGATACGGGACATGATGGACTTGGCCACGCAATATTCTCCCCCTTAATTGAGTAAATAGTAGATATCGCTCTAAAAGGAAATACTCCAATGAGTCCGGTTGGCTTGGAGGTATTGGCTGGCCGACCTTTATTTTGATCTTCGATTCGATATTGTTACCCCGTTTCAAACTGTACTCATAGGTCATTTGTTCATTCGAAAACTCCATACGAGAGTGAAAATACGGGAGGTGCCAAATCCACCTCGCAATTTTAACGGCCGTCAATGAACTAGCATCCAGCGAAAAAAAGAATACCCCCGGTTCGTTCTTATGAAGCACGTAAGTTCTGACGTTGGTTTCTAGAAAGTTAAAGCCTAAAGCTTTAGGGCACCAAGCAGGCCTTATATTCTTCATTTCAAAAGGGACTAATCCTACATATGCTTTGTCCTGAAAAAGGTCCGGCTGAAGCCCTTCAGGCAGCACGGCTTCTAATTCTTTCACAGGGACTTCCCAGTGAAGGAAAGCTAGGTTTCTCCAAGATTGGTATCCTTTTAATTTCTCTGCAGGACGCTGTCTTGGAAGAGTGCGGTTAATATTCATCTTAAATTCCTATTACGACATTACAAATGCATGGTATTCACGAAGAAATAAGCGGTTAGCCTAAAAGCTTCAGAACTTAACGAAAAACTAATCGTTCTTCGCTTACATTCGAAATAACAAAGGGATGTCAGCCCCGCAGGAACGTGCAACAAAACGATTACAGATTGTTTTTCCTCTGGATGATTCCCGATGTAGGAAGCGTGTGGTCAAACTGCCATAAATGTTTTGCCACAGGCTGAGTTGCGGAAACAAAGTTGTCTTATACGACGATGAAAGCAACTCTGTTAATTCAGGTTGGGGCCTCGATGATGTTCTAATGCATCCCAGTCCAAGCAGACCCCATGTCCGGTACGTGAGGGAGCAGTAGCAAACCCCTCCTCGATTTGAAGTGGATACTCTAAGAATCTTTCCAGGCCAAACCCATGGGCTTCCAAAAAAGATGCGTTGGGTGCGGCGGCTAACAAGTGGACATGGAGATCATGTACGCCGTGAGATGTTACAGGCAATCCTGCCTGCTCTGCCATTTGCGCAACTTTACGCCAGATCGTGATGCCACCAACATTGGCGACATCAGGCTCCGGGTATGACACCCCTCCGGCAGTGATTAGTTTTTCAAACTCATAAATGGTATGTAGATTTTCGCCACTGGCAATTGGTATCCCCCCTTCTGCCAATACCCGTCGATGACCTTGGAAGTCCTCAGGGATGACGGGTTCCTCCAGCCAGTAAATATTGTAATCGGCAAAGGCTTTGGCCGCTTCGGTGGCCTGATTGACGGACCAACGCATATTAGCGTCCACCATTAGTGGTAAATCCGGCCCCAAAAAATCTCGCATCGCGGCGACTCGCTTAACATCCTCTTCCAGTTTGTCACGACCAACTTTCATCTTGATCGCTCTAAAGCCACGATCAAGATTCTCTTGTGTTTGTGCCTCAAGACGATCTATCGGTAATTGCAGGTCGATACCTCCCGCGTAAGCTTTAACCTGATCATCCACACCTCCGAGAAACTTCCAGAGGGGTTGGTTGGCTCTCTTGGACTTTAAATCCCACAACGCGATATCGACCGCGGAGATCGCAAACGATGCAATTCCACCACGTCCGACGTAATGCAACGCCCACCAAAGCTTGTCGAAAATACGATCGATCTCATTGGGGTCTTCACCCAATAGCAAACGTTTGATGTCGTACTCCAGCATAGAGAGGATAGCTGCACCGCCGGTTTTACCAACAGTATAGGTGTACCCAAGCCCTTCCAGACCTTGGTTATCTCTGATACGGACAGTCACGAGCGCGAAATGCTCCATCACACCGTGGGTAGAGTCTGTGAGAACCTCGGGCAGAGGGATATAGAACAAATCACTAGTGATGGATTGGATCTTCATGGATTCAGCATGGGAAACTTGTTGGTAAAGATAAAAAAACAACCGTGCCGAGACTAGATGAGTCATCGACACGGTTGCACCATTAATTGGACCTGATCCATCCGTTGACACGGCACCGGTCTCAGGTGGGTGGACGCCCATGCGGGCAATCCGCCGATTGGCATTAGGCGTTTCCACCTCTTAAATTCGTACAGTCGTAATGGTCCACAAATCACCTCCTTTCACAATACAGCTTCCGTTTCTGTCACCTTTGTACCAGATGACTTCTTCACGGTCGTCAGTTCATCATGTTGCGTTTACATGATCTACAAACACTATCATGTAAATTTAGAGTCAAATTTCAATAGTAATTTCGGGAGGAAGGCCTTTTTTGAAGAAAAGAAACACCGCGGCATGCAAGTGTCTACACTTCTACGCAACCGACTCCTAGCTAGCTAGGTGTCACTAAGACCCGAACGCCTAGCAATAATCGTAGGGAGATTGGTGCGTATAGGCACAGTAAATTAAATCCATTGGGTGCATCACTCGGACACTCTCATCCTGAACTCGGCGTTCCCGGTCAATTTGCATCAGACATCCGGAATTTGCGGTGAGCACAATACTGGCACCTGTATCACGAATATTACCGAGCTTACGCTGACTAAGCTGATCGGCCATATCTGTTTCAGTTAGATTGTAAGTTCCCGCTGCACCACAACACATATCACTCTCTAGCAGATCAATTAACTCAACACCGGGAATCTGGCGAATTAGATTTCGGGGTTGCTCTGTCACTTTCTGAGCATGTGCAAGATGACAGGCATCATGGTACGTCACTTTGACATCCAGTGGTGCCTTAGGAGGAATAAAACCAAGTTCATCGAGAAATTCATGGACATCCTTTACTTTGGATGCAAAGCCAGATCGTGCATCGGCCGATTCCTCATCATTCCATAGATGTGCGTAATCCTTCAGCATAGAGCCACATCCGGCGACGTTGATAATAATGGCATCGATATCATCCCGGTCAAAAGCTGCTATATTCTGAGCCGCCATGGCCACTGCCGGCGCTTCACTACCGGTGTGATAGTGAATCGCACCACAACACCCCTGAGATTCGGGAATCACGACATCACAACCATTTTGTTGCAGCACATGCGTAGTGGCATAGTTAGTTTGCGCAAAAACTTCGCTCTGAACACAACCAGTAAACAATGCCACTCGAGCTCGACGTTTACCAATGGCTGGCATGACATGTTCCAACTTACCATCGGCTTTTCGAATCTTTGGTAATAGTGTGGCCATACGTCCCAGCCGAGCTGGCAGCAACTTCCATAAGCCCGTCGCCAGCACTAATGAATCGAGTTTTAGTCGTTGGGCAATTTTTGCAAAGCTAAGTGCTTTTCGAAGCCTTTTGGGATATGGGAACAGTCCAAACAAAATGTACTTATGGAACCAATCATCCGTCTTCCGTTCCGTATCGATCTCCTTTTCCATCTCCAATCGAAATGGTTCGATCAATCGACCGTATTGCACACCAGACGGGCATGCCGTCTCGCAACTCCGACAGTCCAGACACAACTCCAAATGCCGACGCACGTTTTGATTAAGGTCGACACGCCCATCGGTAACAGCACGCATCAGATAGATACGGCCTCTGGGAGAATCATTTTCGTTACCTGTCATTACATAAGTAGGACAGGCTTGAGTACAAAGGCCACAATGTACGCAATCCAGAAAATATTCGTAATCGATCTTCTCACCGGGATTAAATGATAAGTTCGGCAAAGAAGACTCATTCGTGTCCTGCGACACGTCTAGCATTTTTTGTTCGCTCATGAGTATACAAACCTCCCAGGATTGAGTAATCCAAGAGGGTCAAACTGTTCTCGAATTCGATTATGTAGCCACTGAGGACCTGATAATTGCCCCCACATTGTTCCCATAGTTAATTCTTCAGGGTTGCTGCAACCTAACGTTTCGACATGCCCGTGAAAATTAGAAGCGACAGGCCCTAATTCAGTAATCGCGATACCAGCGATTCCACCAACAGGTACTTCCGCGAAACCGATTGTAACAATTCCATTGCCAGCATCTGATTGGATTGTGCAGGTGGGATCAACTTGTAAACATTTCTCGATCACGGGTAACGTACCACTGGAAACGGTTTTTACCTGTATCGTCAATTCACGCGCACCCGCAGGGAATTCCTGAATTGAGTTCCATAGACGCGTGTGCGATTCCCCATCTAATATTAGAGCTCCCGGAGCTCCTTTGCGTTTTAGATCACCAATTAATCGCTCCCGGCTCCAGGCAACTTCAACCTCGGTACCGGCAAGCTGGATCGCCAGAATCAATTTCGATCTAGAAACCCCTGTAAGTTCTGACCAAGCCTCACCTGCTAAAAGCTCGACGGCAATCGGAACAGTCGGTGACTCAAGTAACATCGAAATACAACCGTCAGCAATATCTGAATCATCCAAGGCGACCACAACTGTTGAAGCCGATTCCGGAATCGGCTTCAACTTGACCGTTGCCTGAGTAATCACTCCCAAAGTCCCCATCGACCCGGTAAGCAATTTACAAAAGTCATATCCGGCAACGTTTTTTACGACACGTCCTCCGCCGTGAAACAGTTGCCCTTTGCCATTGACCGCTTCAATTCCAATCACATAATCTCGCACCGTCCCAAGCCCGAATCGTCGCGGGCCGTTAGTATTCGTGGCAATCACTCCCCCTAGCGTCGCCGCCTCCTGCTGAGGCACATCTAAAGGAAGCATGAGCCCTTCACTTGCAAGAGTCTGTTTCAAGAAGCCCATTGTGATACCGGTTCCAACCGTAATCGTTAGGTCTTTCACTGGAAAATCAACGATTTGACTGACGCCCGCGGTGGAAATCCCCCAGCCCTCTGTTTGGGGTGCCAATCCATAGTGCAGCGATGTCTGGCCCCCTAGGGGATACATTGCCATCGCCTGTTCGAAACCCTGCTTCACATGAGCGGCTAATTCCTCTGCTGAGGATGGTTCCAAAGTCTGGATAATAGGTAACTGATAAATTGAATCTGACACTTTCGATATCTCATTAAGAGGTCTTGAGCGGGCTTCTACATCGCCACCATTTTGCTGGGTGCTTTTCTTTCATGTCCACAGGCGCCGGCGGTCGGCAACATCTTATCCGGACTCAGGCGATTATTGGGATTAAAAGCAGAACGTAGTGCCGACATCACATCCAAATCATCTTCGCTAAACATTTGTTTCATGAACTTTACTTTTTCAACACCGATTCCGTGCTCTCCGGTAACACTTCCGCCGGCATCCAAACAAGCCTGAAGAATTTCTCCGCCTGCCTTTAAAACGCGTTCGGTTTGAGAAGGGTCACGTTCATCAAATAGCATTACCGGATGGATATTACCATCCCCTGCGTGGAAGACATTAACGATCTGAATATCGTACTTCTTCCCAATTTCCATAATAGTCTTATACATTTGAGGAATCTGCGTCCGAGGTACGACACCATCTTGAGTCACTAAACTGGACGCCAGGCGACCAATAGCACCAAAGGCTTGCTTACGAGCTTTCCACAACTGCTGTCGATGTTTTTCGTTTTCTGCCTGCCGGACCTCCCGCGCTCCCGTCTTCTGACAAATTTCAATTATCTGATCACGCTGTGCATTTAGTCCCGCTTCGATTCCATCGACTTCAATAATCAGGATTGCTTCTGCATCTAGTGGGAACCCAAACTGAAATGCCTCTTCCAGAGCGACCATAATATCGTGATCCACCATTTCCAATGCTGCTGGAATAATTCCTGCACCAATAATAGCGCTAATCGCATTGGTCGCATCATCGACACTATCAAAGACACCAAGTAAAGTACGGACACCTTCAGGGTTACGTGTTAACCGCACCCAAACACGTGTCACGACGGCCAGCGTCCCTTCACTTCCGACCATTACTCCTGCTAAATCCAATCCGCTCGGATCCGCGTTGGGTCCTCCCAAACGAAAAATTTCACCATCCGAACTGACTGCTTCGACGCCTAATACATGATTCACCGTGACGCCGTATTTCAGCGTATGAGGCCCGCCTGAATTGGTCGCCACATTACCGCCGATTGTACAGGCTCCCTGGCTCGAGGGGTCCGGCGCATAGTGGTAGCCAGTGCCCTTAAGCGCCTGGGTAAGCCGGATATTAACGACACCAGGCTGAACCACGGCGTATCGATCCCGTAAATTGATCTCTTCGATCTCTTTCATCCGGGTTAGAACCAACATCACACCGCCGCCAACCGGTAGTGTCCCGCCTGCCAGGCTAGTCCCGGCACCTCGTGGAAGAAATGGTATCTTGTGCCGGTTGCAGGCTTTTATAACATCTGCAATCTGTTCAGAAGATGTTGGAAAAACCACGACATCCGGACAATTCTTCTCGATCGTAAATCCATCGCATTCGTACACCATACGATCTGAATGCGCAGTCAGTACTCCGTCTGAACCAATAATCTGCTGGAGTTCATGAATCAGTTCAATGGGAATATCGAAATCCACATCAGTTTGTCCGTGCATGCTTTTCTCTTTTATTGATAGTCAACAAGATTCTCCCTTCATTATAGCACTGTATTTCCTAGCCACTGATAGCCAGAAGGTGGGTTATGCGAACTAGAAGCAAAAATCTATCCTTTCCAATCTCTGTATTACTTGTCTACCTGCTCGCTAAGATGTTCAACAATCGTTTTACCAATTTTCAGAGAACTGGTTGCCGCCGGACTAGGAGCATTACAGACATTAATTACTCGTGGCGACGATAGGATTATGAAGTCATCTATTAAACTGCCGTCAGTCCCCAATAACTGGGCTCTAACCCCTGCTCGTCCCCGTATCAGATCATCTTCCGTGACACTCGGAACCAAACGCTGCAACGCCTTCACAAACGCTTTCTTACTGAAAGAACGCCACATCTCCCCCATCCCCATCTTCCAGTGACGAGAAGCCATTTTTCGAAAGCCCTTATAAGACAAAGCCTCAAACAGATCTCTGAAATTCATGTCTCGTTTACGGTATCCTTCACGAGCAAATGCCAGTACTGCATTGGGGCCACATTCAAACCTTCCATCGATCATTCTTGTAAAGTGGACACCGAGAAACGGGAATTGTGGGTCAGGAACGGGGTAAATGAGATTATTGCAAAGGTGATACGACTCAGGTTTCAAGTCATAGTATTCCCCACGAAACGGTACGACCTTAGATTCGGGACGCTCCCCTGTCTTTTTGGCAATCCGATCACAAAATAATCCCGTACAGTTAATCATGTAACTACCGTGAAAATCACCCGCAGTGGATTGCACCACGACTTCATCCCCACTCTTCTTGATTCCCTTCACAAAGGCATCATTGATAACTCGCCCACCTCGTTGAGCAAGAATTTCAGCCAGTCGTAATGCCACATCCCGATAGCTCACGATCCCGGCATCTGGAACCCAAATCGCTTTAACCCCAGCCGTGTGCGGCTCGATTTCACACAACCGCTCGCGGTCTATCACTTCACAACGAACGCCATTTTTCTGACCGCGTTCATAGATATGCATCAAACGTTCGACTTCGCTATCATTAACAGCGACGATTACTTTGCCGCAAATATCATAGGCGATGCCTTCGTCTTTGCAGAATCGCTCCATCATCGAGCGGCCTTCTCGACAATTCAGGGCTTTGAGTGAACCGGGCTTATAGTAGATTCCCGAGTGAATCACTCCAGAGTTACTTCCCGTCTGATGGACTCCAACTTCCGCTTCCTTCTCCAGCACTGTCACCGTCATCTGAGGGTATTTATTCGCAATCTGATAAGCCGTGGCTAATCCGACGATGCCACCTCCGGCAATAACAACATCACTTTTGCTGTGAGTATTCATCGATCTGTTTTCAATCCTCTCACCCAGGACAACGGGTTGAATATTGTTCGTGTCAGGGGGTTTCTCTATAATTTCCGTCAGGGTCAACTAATCATTGTACCCTCTTGCAACAAAACCGTTGTTGCAATGCGTCAATCAAAAAAGGACCTGACTCTCATGGCATACCGCTCTCATTCAGCTCTCCGCCACACGCTATTAGTCATCGCATTTTTTTGCAGCCTTCCCTTAACGGGTCAGGCTCAATCGACAACCTCCTACAGCGACACGCCTTCTATCTCGCTTCTCGCGGACGGCGATAGTACGGATACAACTGCGACGAGCGCGGACGATAAAAAGGACGAGGAACTCTACGAGCTCATCAAACTGTTCGTCGACACGTTGGATCAGATCGACCGAAATTATGTCAAAGATGTGAACCGTCGCGAGCTTGTCGACGGGGCCATTCAGGGCATGCTTGAAAAGCTCGACAAGCATTCGAATTACATCCCTCCCTCTAATGTCGACCGGTTTAAGTCCCGAGTGGAAAACGAATTCGGGGGAATCGGTATCCGCCTCAACAACCAGAGCGGTAAACCAACGATCATTACTCCGATGTATGGCAGTCCAGCCTACAACGCCGGGCTACGCCCTGGAGACGTCATCCAATCCATCGATGGCACTCCCACCGCTGGATTACCGTCCGCTGATATTGTCAAAGCTCTAAAAGGCAAGATTGGGACGACTGTCAAACTTGCCATTCGTACACCCTCCTCGAACCAATCCAAAGTCGTTGAAGTGGAACGAAAACTAATCCGTATGAGCTCCGTATTAGGCGCCACTCGAAATCAAGACGATAGCTGGAATTATTTCATCGACGAAGAAAACAAAATTGGATATTTGATGGTTACGAATTTTGGCCGTCATACAACCAGCGAAATTCTGGATGCCGTAAAGCTACTCAAGAGTCAGGGCGTGCAGGGCCTGATCATCGACCTACGCTACAATCCAGGCGGTCTCCTTTCGGCTGCCATCCAAATCTCTGATCTGTTCATCAAAGAAGGACGGATCGTTAGTACGGAGGGACGAAGTACGCCTAAGCGAATCTGGGACGCGAAGAGCGTTGGGACGTTTGACGAATTCCCGATGGCCATTCTGATTAATCAGTTTAGTGCGAGTGCTAGTGAAATTCTTTCGGCCTGCCTGCAGGATCACGACCGAGCGGTCATTGTTGGGCAACGATCCTATGGAAAAGGAAGCGTCCAAAACATCATTGAGCTGGAAAACGGGAAGAGCGCCCTTAAACTAACGACCGCTGGATATTTCCGTCCCAGTGGAAAGAATATCGACAAGCCATCAGCCGAAGGTACGGACGAATGGGGAGTCTCTCCTAATGAAGGGTTCGAAGTGATCTTCAGTGATGAACAAACTCGTCTACTTAGGGAAGCTCGACAGGATTCAGACATCGTGCTAAACGGTGCCACTCATGACCCAAGAGAGGGTAAAGAATACTTAAAACTAGTCGATACCCAACTTATGAAAGCTCAGAACTATCTCTATAGTGAATTGCAGTTACCGGAGCTTGAAATCCCAGAGATCCCAGAAAACACGGAAGAGAATCCTTCTAACAATTCTGAGACGAATTCGGGACAGGATAATCGCAGACCCTTTAAACGCCCCAAGAAACGCCAGTTGTCTGAATAATTCCACCAATGAAAATACTCACCATCGAATCCACCTGTGATGAAACCGCTGCCGCAGTAATTACCGATGAATTTGAAATCCTCAGTAGCGTAGTTGCCTCTCAGGAACAACTGCACCAAAAATTTAACGGAGTGGTGCCAGAGATCGCGGCCCGTGCGCACGTGGAGCGAATTCTACCGGTCATTAATGAGACTTTAGAGCGAGCCTCCATTGGTCTGACAGATCTCGATGCCGTAGCCGTGGCTAACGAACCGGGACTAGCAGGTTCTCTCCTGGTTGGCGTGGTCGCAGCCAAAGCACTTTGCCTGGCGCATGATATTCCACTCGTCGCAGTAAATCATCTACAAGCCCACATCTTTGCCTGTCGTCTAGCGGCCGAAAAGAATGTATTTCCCTGCGTTGGTTTAATCGTCAGCGGTGGCCACTCAAATCTCTATAAGTGCAATACTGCATTGGACTTCACCCCACTCGGAGGCACGATTGATGACGCCGCAGGGGAAGCATTTGATAAAGTTGCCACGATGCTGGGACTCCCCTATCCGGGCGGTCCATCGATATCCAAAGCCGCTGTTGAGGGAGATGATAAAGCCTATTCATTCCCACGCCCATTTCTGAGAGATAAGGAGTCACTGGACTTTTCTTTTAGTGGTTTGAAAACGGCAGTTCGATACGAAATCGCGGGACAGGGACAGGTCGATTTTTCCGCCTTGCAAATACCCAAACAAAAGATTGCTGATGTAGCCGCAAGTTTTCAGACTGCTGTAGTCGATTGTTTGGCTGGCAAAGCAATGCTAGCACTTGAGCGTTCCGGGATGGACACACTTTGCGTCGGCGGTGGCGTGGCGGCTAATCATGTTTTGCGAGATCGCTTGCAAGCGGAATGTGAGCAGGCGGGGGTCGTACTGCATATCGCTCCGTTCAAACTTTGCACTGACAATGCAGTGATGGGAGCGATAGCCATTGAGCGGCTTCAAGCCGGCTTAGTAGAGGATCTAACATTAGACATCTCCCCTGGCCTTATGCGTATTGGGAAGAACTGAAGAGCCTATGCGTATTGACGTCACAGATAATTGAAAAAGGCCGGACTATCAGAGTCCGGCCTTTTTCAGATTTTTAATGAGTTTGGGACAATACCTGATTAGTTGTTGTTATTGCCGCCACCTTGGCCGTTTTGCCCCTGGTTATTGCCTCGGTCGTTTCGATCCTCTATATTCTGAGCCTGACCGGTGGCGAAGTTAAATGTTCGAACATCTCCTACCCCCGTCTTAATCGGTATTGGAGGAACCGTAACACGAACATAGCGTCGGTCTGGCGATACGATCGGAGCCATTGCGGTGAAGTTAGCACCTTCAGGTAAAATCGAAATATCGGGTCGATACCCTACAGCCCCTCGGCCTGGCAGGAAAAACCGTCCATCTCGGGCTGCCAACTTTCGTGAAATGGCAAAATTCCGAGCCGCATCTGAATCTGAAAGACTATGCAATTGTTGTGCTAACAAAGCCTGGCCCACCATTTCCTGATGCTCTCGCATATTCTCCAGTTGATGAGCTCCGATGGGTTCAATTCGTCGTCCATGTAATACGTCGAAGATCACAACGGCCCCGGTTTCATCCAATTCCAACTGCTCATGGATATGTGGTTTTTCTTTGTTATCCGTATAGATATCTACTGTCACTTTACCAGCGGTAACATCTCCCCAAACCCGACGAATCAGTAGGCGATATTCTCCCTTGAATGCCTTGGGGCAAACGTAGGATTCACTGTAACCATTAACTGGCTGTTGGCCTGCAACTGAGAATTGATCCCCAAGTAACACTCCGCCAGCCGTGGTGCGCTCGTTTTGAAGTGAGCAGACTGTGCCTGTTGGCTCCTGCATAAACAAATCAATATCTGCATTCCCCGTCCAGCGTACAACGACTCGACAATCCCGATGTGTTGCACTGGAAAGATTCTCACCGAACGACTTAGCCTGTTCCATCAGTCCAGCTTGTTTAAGCTGTAACATGACAGCTTCGGCTGTGCGTTGTGCATCGAATTCAACATGACGTTGCTCATTCGTCCAAGCTTGACTCAGAACACCAACCGAGGCCCATTTGATCGCTTCCAAATCACCCAATCGTTTTGCCAGAGCGAGTCCTCGTACATAGGGCTCAGGCCGATAGGGATTCACTTCAGAAACATCTTGTAACACCTGCAATGCACGCTTATGGAGTCCCACTTCCGACATATAGATTCCGGCTGCAAGCAACGACTCCTCATCGTTACTGTAATCCACCGCCGACATCAAGGCTCGCTCTACTTCTTCGATGGGAGCGTGATTAGCCTGCATGGCCAGCCCCAATCCTTCATACATCCAGAATTGCGACTGTTCATTTCGAATCGCTGCCATCATGATTGAAATCGATTCATCAACCAAGGCTTTGGCTTTTTGACTGTTATCGGATTGATGCAACCGGCTGGCCTGCATCATATGAAGCTGCACTGTGTAACGGACCTGACTCTCATGAGCAACTTTTGCTTCCCCTTCGAGGCTTGCCTGTTCTGCGAAGTAGCGATCCCAGGCTGCATCGACGGATTCGCCTGCTCGTGGCTCCACGGTCACTTTAGTGAGCTGTTTCTTAATTGCTTCCGGAACTTCGACTTGGTCTTCAGCGACAGGCTTAGCTTCGGGAGCAGTTTCTTCTTGAGTAGTTTTGAGGGTAACAGGTTTAGCACCCAGGATGAGTTCGTCATCAACGTGCTGGAATCCACCGCCGCCCATGCCCATGCCGCCGCCCATGCCCATGCCGCCGCCCATGCCCATGCCGCCGCCGCCCATGCCCATGCCACCGCCCATGCCCATGCCACCGCCCATGCCCATGCCCATGCCCATGCCGCCCATGCCGGACATAATTGGCATAACCAGGTCACCGACTTCATAGGTACGGATGATCAGTTCATTTTCAGCAGCTTCGGGTGTTGTGATTTTCAAGACTTCATCGTTAATTACATAGGTTAATCCGAGGCTATTAAGCATTAGCTTAAGTCCACTTCGGAGGGTAATACCTCGAAGATCCTGATTTACAGCCATTTGCGAATCCAGCCCAGCGTCTGCTAATGCTTTTTCGTCGATAATCATTGGAATGCTGTGACGAGTCTTAACGCTGTCGACAACTTCACCAAGTGGCTGATCAAAGAACAGCATGACAGTTTCTTCGTCCAACGCATCGACGATTTTCTGTTCCGCAGGATTATTACCCTGATCGGTAACATACTTCCGTCGTTCGACAGTAATTCGATGCCAGAATTCTGCTTCCGGATAACGAATCGGCGAATCCCCACCTGGGAACGGAATCAATGCCTCGTCGTTTTCATACATGACGTCGGCGAAGTTTTTGTGTCGTAGGTCCCGGAATTTCTCCAAACCTTTGTATTGGCGAAGGATACGAGCTTTCCAAACGGCCGTGGTTGGCGTTCCGTCGTACGGTAATAAAACTCGAATCGGCATCGCGATTTCTGCGTCAGCTGTCAGGTACTTCTCACCCTCATCGACTCGCTTACGATCATCTTCCAAAGCCGCTTCATCCATCAGGACATTGAATTTCTCCATCAGACTGGTGATCAACTCCTGCTTTCGAGCCGTTTCATCCGCCAGATTTTTAAGACGTTGTGCGTTGGCTTCGCGGCTCTGTGCGAGCATTTTCTGTTCATCGACATCGACCTGACGAGCACCGGTTTCCCGGATAGCATCTTCGATTTGCTTACGCAATTGCTGACGGATGTCTCCAGCAACATCGGTAGCACTATCTACCTGTTCCAAAAGCAGCTTCAGTTCCTGAATCGCTTTTTCGGGTGAACGTCCCATGAGATCCCGAGCTTGTTCGAGGCCGTTTTCAACGACCGCCTGTAATTTACCTGCCAGGACTTTTCGTTCGTTTTCAACGTTATCGAGGAAGCTAGATGGATCTTCGAGGCTGGTATCAATGTCGTCCGAGCCATCCAGAACCAGGGCTCCTGGATTTGCCGGAGCTGGAGCAGCTGGTGCAGCTGGTGCGGGCTGGGCATCCTGTACTAAGGCAATTTCTGTTGTGACGGGGCCACGTTCAGCAGCACCTTTAATAGCCTTCGCTTCTGTATTGGTGGGATCTTTACGAAGGACTTCATCTGCCACTTCGATTGCCCCTTTCACATCACCGGTCCTCAATGCGTGCAGGCCAACTGTATTCAACTCACCTACATTGTTCTGAACACTGCGACGGACCTCGATCAAACCTTCTGTTCCCAGTGTTGGCAAACCAACCCCCTGATGAGGAGCTGCGTTATCGACCAAAGTTGGAAGGAAGTTATAGTCTTCGTTGGAACCACTTTGAGCTACATCCCAGGAAAGCTCAACTTTTTGACCTGCAACTGTACCTAAAATGCTAACTTCGATAGCACCTGGTTTTTCTAATTTTCCTACGAGAATCGTGTCTCGATCCATTCGGACTGGAGGTGTCGTTTCACTTGTATAGACCGACTTAACTCCTTCCGACGAAGTGATTTCGGTCGGCCAGAGTACAGAAGCAACAACAGCGCCAGCCAAATCAAATCCACTTTTGAGGCTGGTTTGTTGATCTTCGTTATCCACTCGAATAACACCACCGGTACTATTACCGAGTGCTGCTAATAATTCAATGTTTCTTTGGGGACCAATAGCAAAGGAAGAGAACGAAAGTTGTTTGGATACCAATTCGCTAACGAGCTCTTTGTAGTCACTGATTTGAAGTAAATTTGCTTTACTCATGCCGTCACCGATGTAAACGACACTCTTCTGATTCTTGCTTTCCACGTTGAATTGTTTTGCTGTGGCCTTCAGCAACTCAACCATGTCGGTGGAACCCAATGCTGCTCGACGATTTAGTTTCGCGATCGCAGCCTTCATTTCTTCACTATCAGCTGCGACAAAATCACGCGACATCGGTACTGCATAGAGATCCACTGCCATTAGCTTCACTCGATGGGTTCCATCCAGGTTTGCCAGCATGGAATCCAGACACGACATCGCATCCTTGCGGTATTCACCAATCTGACTTGCAGATGTATCGAATAACACAAGAATATCGTGAGCACCAGCTTGCGGAAGCTGCTGGTCTGCCTTCAACGATAGAGCAAAATAAGTTTCCCCAGTTACCTTCTTATAGGTGTGCAGAACACCTTCAGAATCGGCCGCATGTGTCGACGGTGACAGAGCGAATGTTGCTAGGGTGAAAATCAGGGTAGTTAGCGCAATGCGTTTGGACATGGCCAAAAAACTCCAACGCAAGATTTGAATTTACTTCTCTGTTCTGTTGCTCTTGAAAACTTAGGGCTTCTCGAACAACTACATTATTTTATTCAGCTGAATAGTCTCTGACCAACAAATATTTCAATTTAGATAAATCAGGTAAGTCTTACCAATTACAGCCCAGGATCATCCTGATCCTGTGAGACGCACAAATGGTACGTCTTAGTCTTAGGTTCGAATATTCCTATTGTGTCGGTATAGCGGACTCGTGCATTTCCTCGACGAAAACCGAATTCATGTACCGAATGTTCCGGTTATGACGATTGCACTAACTACAAGTTCGACCAACCACCCCCATTCAATCCATTGTTAGTCGCAATAACACCCAAAACACCCCTTAATGTTTACTATTTTGATGAACTTAGTTGACATTATTCCGAATCGAGGGCATTATAAGACCACCACGACACCGATTTGCAGAGTATCGACTGGCCACAGGTAAATCACCTCAAAACCAACGATCAGCCATACTAAACCACCAATTCACTTTCTCTTTAGACACTTAGTTCTACCGATCAATAAATCATGGATCTATCCTGGCAAGCCTATTTCACACTCGGTGTCACCGCAGCCATCTTTATTACGCTTCAATTACAACGACGGGCGTCCACCGATATACTTTTTTTAGGAGCTCTGCTACTGGTAACCGCTGCTGGCATCCTACCTGCTGAAGAAGCATTTTCTGGGTTTTCTAATCCCGCTGTACTCACGATTGCGGGTCTATTGGCGATCACTGCAGGACTAAGAACATCAGGAGTATTAGATTGGCTCGGCCACAAATTACTTGGAAGTGCCACTACGGAGAAACAGGCACTGGTCCGGCTAAGCACGGTAACCACTGCAGCCAGTGCATTTCTGCTCAACACGGCTGTGGTCGCCATGCTGATGCCCGTAGTTGTCTCCTGGTGCCGACGTCGCAATATTTCTCCATCTCGTCTTTTACTCCCGGTCAGTTATCTAGCAATTCTTGGGGGCGTCTGCACACTGATTGGCACAAGCACGACACTGGTCGTCAATGGAGAACTACAACAACGGGTTCAGGAAGGGCTACTGACCGCGGGGACAAATCCGCTGAGTTTATTTGAACTTGCCGCGATCGGCGTCCCCTGTGCTCTGATTGGCTCCACATTCCTGCTGACACTTGGCCCCAAACTTCTACCATTTCGCTCAGGCATCATTAAACAGCTAGATGAGCAACGCCGTGAATACCTGGTTGAAATGTCCGTTGAACTGGGCAGTTTGTTAGTAGGACAAACTGTGGAGCAAGCGGGCCTTCGTCACCTCGACGGTCTCTTCCTTATTGAAATCGATCGAGCGGGACATATTATCACTCCAGTCACTCCCAACACCATCCTTGCGGAAAATGACATTCTGGTCTTCACAGGAGCCGTAGATACTATCGTCGAATTAGAACAGATACCGGGATTGGTTCCGCGGGTCGAGTCTGAATTCCGTCACCATCCGGAGCGTCATTTAGTGGAAGTCGTTTTATCACGAAAATTTCCATTACTGCAAACTACAATTCGAGAAGCAAGTTTTCGACAACGTTACAACGCAGCCATCGTTGCTGTACATCGAGAAGGTGAGAGATTACAAGGGAAAGTAGGTGACATTACTTTACAGGCAGGGGACACTTTACTTTTGCAAACAGGCAATGATTTTGTCAGTACTTACCGGAACAGCAAGGATTTTTATTTGGTCTCAAGCGTGGAAGGTCTCGAGACGCGTCATCACCAAAAAGCCCGAACGGCCCTGTTATTATTGATTTGCTTGCTGGCTTGGCTCATCCTTGGCTCCCTCTTTCAGTCCACCGACAGTCCGCTGGGGCTCAATTCCCCGGCAGTCGCATCCCTTGCCATTGCCGTACTCATGGTCCTAACTCGGTGCCTTAAACCGAGTGACGCAAGGAATGCCATCAACCTACAGGTCTTGCTGACAATCGCGGCAGCTCTGGGACTCGGAAAGGCTCTATCTGCCAGTGGAGCAGCGGAGGCTCTGGCTCATTCTCTGATATCCACCGGAGGCACGAATCCGATTTGGCTACTGATCGCGATTTACCTGATCACGGTTGGTTTAACAGAAACAATCTCCAACAACGCTGTCGCGGCCATGTTACTTCCGCTGGCAATCGAAATTGCGGAAGTGGCAAACATAAACGCTCGACCATTGATTATTGCCATTACTCTGGCAGCATCACTATCCTTTATCACTCCCATTGGTTATCAGACCAACCTGATGGTAATGGGCCCTGGAGGCTATCGCAGCCGAGACTATCTCAAGTGCGGCATTCCATTAGCGCTATTAATGGGAGTCAGTGCGTTGATCATCATTCCATTGGTTTGGCCATTTTCGGTTTAGCCCTCAGATTTCAGCACAAAGGTTGGGAGTGTGCCGAAACTTACTCACCGCCAAGCAGGACTTTGACGTCCTGACGTTGGCCCTCGCGAATCACTGTCACAACGACCTCATCACCTGGCTGCCTAGATTCGATCACCGTCATAAACTGATCCACATTGATTACGGCCTGCCCATCGACTGCAACGATCAAATCTGCTTGCGACTGATCCACTCGCGTTTGCTCATAGATAAACGGGCCACGCTGCGTCCGTGTCTTTACTAACTTAAACCCCTGTAGGCCAGCGCGGTCTGCGGGGCCTTCCGGAGCCACCGTGGCAATCAACAGCCCTTCTTCCGTCTTGTAAACTCGAGTAATTCCAATATCTGGTCGAATCACTCGTCCATTTTCGATCAATTGCGGCACTACGCGTTTAGCGGTATTTACCGGGATTGCAAATCCCACTCCGGAGCTTTCACCCACTTTACTAGCGATAGCGACATTAACTCCCACCATTTCTCCCTGATTGTTTAATAGAGGCCCCCCCGAATTTCCAGGGTTGATGGCTGCATCAATCTGCACGATCGATTTCATCGTACGGCGATCTGCCGTGGGCAGTTGGCGATTCAAGCTACTCACAATCCCCACTGTGTAAGTACGCTCTAATCCAAAGGGATTCCCAATAGCATGAATTTTCTGACCCACGCGTAAAGCGGCGGAGTCTCCAAATTTGATCGGGTGCAGGAATTCCTGGGGCGCCTCAATTCGCAAGACAGCCAGATCGTTTAAGTCATCCGAACCAACAATACCTGCCGGATATTCCTCACCGTTATACAGTCGAACATAGATCTCCCTCGCACCGCGAACCACATGATTGTTGGTAAGAATGTGTCCGTCACGATCCAGCACCGATCCCGACCCAGCGCCTTCGGTAGGCGTCTCGAACAACAAGAAGGCCGAAGTGCGTGCACTACGTGTCGTGATGTGTACTACGCCACGGTTGGTGGAATCGTAGACATTGAAATTAACCAATTCCTCTGCCGTATACCTAGTCTGGTCGACAGTCGCAGTATCTGACACCGTCGATAGAGCACCTGGGTCGTTCACCGAAGATTGCTCTGCAATGGCTGGAGTTACCGCTCGATCCTGAGCGACAAATACGCCAAATAGTGCTCCAAAAGCTGCTGCAAAGAAAGTAACCCAAATTGTCTGTTTCATCTTAAAAACTCCGACGATTCTGGTGATGATAAAATATCTACTATTCAAAAAACGGCTTACCATGACCTACCGTATAGATACGATACGCAATGATAAGCCGTCAGGTTCGAAAGGCGAACTATTGGGTTGTCACGGTCTATTTCTTACCTAGCCCGATAGCCAATTCCTGCGGTGTTAACTTACCGTCTTTATTCGTATCGTATTCTGGCTTAATCATCGAACTTCCCTTACTTTCAGCCAGATCCAGCAGGCCGTCCTTGTTCTTGTCATATTTACCAACCATAAACATCGCATATTTCATATTTTTGGGATCAACTCCGCCTACTGTTTCTGCGGGACCTGATTTCGCATTCTGACTCGGCTGGTCCGAACTGGCTGTAACCGGTGGCTCACTAACCCCTCGTACAAAACCGGTCTTAGTAGCCGCCATCACTTCTTCCACCGTCACAAGACCGTCACGGTTTTTGTCATAGACGTAATACTCTGCCAGCGTCTTTGCACTCCATTGGCCGGAGTACTCAGACATCGCGATCTGACCATCTTTATTACGATCACCGTCTCGATACCACTGAGGAATCCCTTCGGGTAAACGTTCATGAGCTGTCTTGAACCGGTACGACTTAGGAGATTCACCACTACCGCCGCCAGCAGGTCCCTTGTCACCACCATTCCAGGTGCTACGATCCCTGCCGCTCTGCTCTCGGCCACTGGAACGTCCGCCACCAAAGCGTTCGGACATCCCTTTGACTAGTTCGTCGCGAGTGATTTTTCCGTCTTTGTTGTAGTCCCATGGAGTCGGATCGGTTCGGAAATTCTTCCATTCATCCTTTTCAAACACTCCACTTTTATTCGTGTCGTAACGCTGGAAAATACCATCAGCAAACTGATTCATCCGATCGCCTGAGTCTCCACCACCTCCAAAACGACTGCTTCCGCGAGATGGAGGGGCTCCCTGAGAAGAGCGACCCTGCGACTGTGATTGGTTCGCCTGAGGATTTTGTGAATCTCGGAAGGACTTTTCGCGTTCCTGATCCTTTTGTGTATCACGGCGAATAGAATAGCGAACAGCCAATTCTGATTTGGTCAGTTTACCGTCACCGTTACGATCCTGATTCATCGGATTGCCGTAGATCCATTTACCATTACGAATCTCGTCCTGTTCCAAAATACCATTTCTATTCCGGTCGTAACGTTTAATGGTACGTTCTGCTTCTTCGAAGTCAGCCTGAATTACATCGACGCTAAGATATTCTGCTTTTGAACCAAATCCAACTGGAGGAATCAGATCTTCCGCGATCTCGTTAAATCCAGGAACGAGGTTTTCCATCGCAGACTGAGCATCTTCGTCATATCGACGATCCCCGGAGTTCCGAGCGGGAGATTGCCCACGATCTCGCGAGCGACTTCGGTCACGACTTTGGTCACCGCCTCCGCCATTCTGCATCTGCTGGACTTTTCCTGCCAAGGCCTGCAATGAAATTGGACGATTGAGGTCCAATCCGCCTGTTTCACGCGCAATTCGTTCCAAGAACGGTCGAGCCCGGCCTTGTTCGTCAGGATCCAACTGCCCATTCTTATTCACATCGAGTCGTGAAATGAATGACATCGGCCCCCCAGGAGGGCCCTGTGCGTGCAAAGCTCCAGCTGAAAGAATAATAATCAATCCAACAGCACTTAGCAGACGTGTTTTCAACATATTTCTTATTCCAGATTAAACTTGGGCATGCAGAGATAATCGAATGAAATCCCTACAAACTAAAGCCTACAGCACAACCTTCGTATTACAAATGAAGAGTTTAGACTTCTACAGTACTTTAGCCACTAAACAGTATCGATTATACGGTCTATGACACTAATAAACGATACATATTGATTTAACCCCTCTAATAGCCTGTTTGTTTCGCTTCTCAGGCTCCAAAAACGGCACAATTATGCAAATCCCAATTTCCATCTAACATTCCATCTTACATTCCATCTCAAATGGTTCAGTCTTCAAACCCTCCTGCTCCCGGAACCACCAGCATGGCCACTCCCTCGACTTTTATCTTCTGCAGCTGCCAATACGGCGCTCAGGCCATTCTGAAACAGGAAATCCTGAGCCACTGGCCTGAATTCAAATTCGCCTTTTCCCGTCCGGGGTTCGTTACTTTCAAAGTTCCGGAAGGATTCCCATTAAAATCCCTTCCAACACTGGACCTCAAATCAACCTTTACCCGGACTTCCGGAATTTGCCTAGGGAAAGTCCAGGCCCAAGGCACCGCTGAGCTCCTTAAACAAGCCGCTGAGCTCGCAAGTCAAAGTAATTTAGAAAACATCAAGCATCTCCATCTATGGCAACGTGATACCAGCGTGCCTGGCGAACGCCAGTTTGAACCGGGGCGAAAGCCGCATACGGACGCACTCGCTAATCAATTAGCTGACCTGCTCCAAGCATCGGGCGTTACCGACAAACTGACGGTGAATAAAATTGCGCGGCCAGACGAAAAGATACTCGACATCATTCTTGTCGAGGACAATCAATGGTGGATCGGCTGGCACCAGGCGACCACGGCTCCACGATGCTGGCCCGGAGGCGTTTATTCCATTGTCTTACCCGACGACATTGTTAGCCGGGCTTATCTGAAAATGGAAGAAGCGATTCAGTGGTCTCGCCTGCCAATGAATTCCGGAGATTTGGTAGCCGAAATCGGTAGTAGCCCCGGTGGCTCCTGTCAGGCATTACTTAAACGCGGCCTCCACGTTCTTGGCATCGATCCGGCGCAAATGCATGAATCGCTTTTGGAGATCCCTGAGTTCACTCACATTCGCAAAAAAGTAGCCGACATGAAACGCTCTGACTTCTCGGAGGTCAAATGGCTAATGTCCGACTCCAACGTGGCGCCCAACTATACGTTGGACAGCGTCGAGCACATCGTGACCAGCTCCAAAGCAAACATTCGCGGCATGTTACTGACACTCAAAATGATCAAATGGGAACTTGCTGCTGATTTACCTGCCTACCTAAACCGAATTCGCAATTGGGGATACCAGTACATCCGCGCGCGACAGTTAGCATTTAACCGTCAGGAAATCTGTGTGGCTGTCATGAAAAGCCGAGGCAAACGAAAGGCAAAACGATAGGTCAACCGGGATCAAATCCCTTCTATGAAATAACGGCATCACCCCTTTCACATAAGACGGTCCACAGGAAAGCGACATAGTTGCGGTAGCGAGTCAGGCATGGGCCAGACAACTGCCACAAGTTCGAGTCGCCAGACGGTTTCGCGAAGATGCTGCTGTTTGAGAAACTGCCTCGTTGCTAATTCCAAACGCTGACGCTGGCGGACTTTCAGCCTCCGATGAGGTTGGGCCTCATGACGAAAACTGGCTTTCACCTCGACGATTACAATCTGAGGCTCCCGATGCCAGTGATCGATCAGCACCAAATCCATTTCACCGAATTCGGTTTGAACGCGGCGTTCGAGTATCGAGTACCCGCGGCGCATAAAAAACCGGGCGGCAAGCAATTCAGCCTGCCGCCCGAGTTGATCACTTGTGAGTGAAGGAGGCATCTGCCCACAGGCAGATCGCAGTCGTAGAATACAGCGTTGGCTGATCGCCAACACACCCAGGACTGCTCCCAGCATTAGATTCCAAACAATAAACACAATCAGGCTCGCGAATGAATCTGACGCGGCCGCCGTGCTGGAAATCCAGGCTGGTTTGCAAAAGCGTCCTAGCTTCTGCGACGTTCCTTCAGGCGGGTTGCCTTTCCGACGCGATCGCGAAGAAAGTACAGTTTCGCACGGCGTACGTGGCTGGAGCGAGTTACTTCAACCTTTGCAATGCGCGGTGAATGGATAGCGAATTTACGTTCAACACCTTCACCGGCAACAATACGACGTACTGAGAACATTTCGCGAGTTCCGCTACCGCTCATCGCAATAACCACTCCGCTAAACACCTGAATACGCTCTTTCTCACCTTCGAGAATTCGTACATGCACGTCGACGGTATCGCCGATTTCAAACTGAGGTTTATCCTCTTTCAAGCTGGATTGTTCGGCCAGGTCAAGTAGTTTTTGACTCATGGTTTGCCTTCCTTTTAAATTGACTTTTCTATCTTCACAAGTGTTTTGTTGTTTTGGGTGTCAGTTGAGTGACCGGCTGATTGCCAATAACTCGCGTCGTCTTATAACAAATCCGAACGACGCTCCTGCGTACGTTCGAGGCTTTGTTGTTCCCGCCATCGGGCAATCGCCTGATGGTCACCACTTAACAGGATTTCAGGAACCTCTAAGTTCCGAAATTCCCGAGGTCGGGTGTATTGTGGAAATTCGAGCAATCTATTCCCCGAGGAAAAGGAATCTTCTTGACTGCTTTGCTCATCCCCGAGGACTCCCGGAACGAGACGAATCATGGAGTCGATCAGCACCATGGCACCGACTTCGCCTCCATTGAGGATATAATCCCCTATCGAAATTTCCATGGGCTTCAGAATATCTGAAACCCGCTGATCAAATCCTTCGTATCGACCACAAAGTAGTAGATGCCGAGGTGTTTGAACCAATTCTTCTACAAGCCGTTGATCCAGTTTACGGCCAGTGGGCGTTAGCATAATCAGGTTTCCGGGAGTATCTCCCAGTTGCTGAACAGCTTCGACACACTCAACGACAGGTTTGGCCTGCATCACCATGCCCGGGCCTCCGCCAAACGGTCGATCATCAACACGTCCGTGTTTATCGTCCGACCACCGACGAATATCGTGTAAGGCTGTTTCGACCAGTTCGTTTTCAATTGCCTTGTGAAGTAAACTCTGTCCCAGATAACTCATAAAGATATCGGGGAACAAAGTGAGCACATCAAACCGCATGACAATTCCCAACGACAAACATAATCGCAGTTGGCACTTACGCAACTGAGCCGGCGAGATTACTCGCTGGCTTCTTCGTCCGCAGCCTCTTCAGCCGATGTTTCGGCAGCTTCTGCTTCGGCTTCCGCAGGGGCTTCAGCTTCTTCGGCCGGAGATTCAGCTTCTTCAGTAGGAGCCTCTTCTGCAGCCGCTTCTTCAGCCGGAGCTTCCGTAGCTTCTTCAGTCACAGCTTCTTCGGCTGGAGCTTCAGTGGCTTCCGCAGCTTCTTCAGTCACAGCTTCTTCGGCTGGAGCTTCAGTGGCTTCCGCAGTTTCTTCAGTCACAGCTTCCGGTTCCGGCTCATCAAATGATGGCAAGGCTTCCGGTGGTGGAGCCATTGGCTTGTTGGCTTGTAAACGAGCAAAGGCTTCTGCCTGAGCTTCTAGGTGAGTACCTTCCGGACCGTACTTATCGATAAGCACTTTCACCTTTTCGGTTGGCTTAGCACCAACACTTAGCCAGTAAGCAATACGCTCATTGTTTAGTTTTACTCGAGCATCCTTTTCAGACACCATTGGGTCGTAATACCCAAGACGCTCAATATCTTTACCATTTCGTGGGCTCCGGCTATCCATCGCACTGATGCGATAGAAAGGTCGGTGAGTACGGCCCATTCGTTTCAGTCGAATTCGAACTGCCACGATTCCTCCTTTGAGTCTTCTTATCTAATGAAACAGTAACTTACCGTTTCAACTCTAAAATACTAATTAGTTTCGTTTTGAATATTCTTTCGAAAAGCCGCAAGTACTCGCTTACTATCGTCGCCGTCGGCGCGTCTGTTTGAGTAACTTCTCACGTTCCTTTCGATTATTTCGTTTGTCTTTCGAGGACAATCTGGTTCCCGTGGACTTTTTCGTCCGCTGGACACCTCCGAGTGGATTCGTCATGGCACTGTCATGCAAATCGCGAACTGCCTTCAGGCGTTCCCGCATACCTTTTCCAGCCATGCCTTCCATCATCGGTTTCATTTGCTCATACTGCTTGATCAGCTGAGTAACTTCGTTACCCTGCACACCAGCCCCTTGGGCAATACGATTCCGACGGCTTCCGGAAATCACCGTGGGGTCGCGCCGTTCTTCGAGCGTCATCGAATTGATGATACCAACAGTACGACGAATACCGCCTTCGGTTTCCTCATCTTCCAACATCTGGTTCATCTGAGCCATCGGGCCACCCAGCATACCAAGCATTCGCTTGACGAGTCCGGGCTGCGCCATGCTGGCCAGCTGATTCTTAAAGTCATCTAGAGTGAACTGCCCCTTCTGGAGTTTTTCCTCGAGTTCCGCCTGTTGCTTTTCATCCACAACCTGCCGGGCAACATCCACCAGACCAAGAATATCTCCCAGTCCCAGAATCCGCCCCGCCATCCCTTCCGGTCGGAAAGGCTCCAGCGAATCGAGGTGTTCACCCGTACCGATGAACTTAATAGGTACACCAGTGACGGATTTCACCGACAGCAACGCTCCACCACGAGCATCACCATCGAGCTTGGTCATAATCACGCCATCGAGTTCCAATGCTTCGTTAAAAGCTTTGGCACTGTTGACTGCGTCCTGCCCGGTCATCCCATCCACCACCAGGAAGACCTGATGAGGCTGAACTTTCCGGTCAATACTAACCAGCTGAGCCATTAACTCTTCGTCAATCGCCAACCGGCCGGCGGTATCAAGAATAACGACATTTGCGTCATTCTCTTTAGCCTTCTTCACTCCGTTCTGGCATACCTTTACCGGATCAGTTGAATCCGCTTCCGAATAAACCGGAATGCCCAACTGTTCTCCCAGCACATGCAACTGCTGAACAGCTGCCGCTCGCTGAAGGTCAGCCGCGACTAGCATTGGTTTGCCACCGGATTCTCGAATCAGTCGAGCCAGCTTCCCGGTCGTGGTGGTTTTCCCCGACCCTTGCAGACCACAAAGCATGATGACATTCACATCGTGATCTAAGGAAAGTGCTGAGTCTTCTTTTCCAAGAATTTCGACCAGCTCGTCACGTACAATCCCAATGACTTGCTCACTCGGATCCAGTGACAGTAGTACTTTTTCTCCCAAAGCCTGTTCCGTGACGTTCGCCATAAAAGACTGCACCACGTCATAGCTTACGTCCGCTTCAAGTAAAGACTGCTCTACCTGCTTCAGACCCTCTCGCATGTTGGCTTCCGTTAACCGCCCTTTGCCACCGAGTGACTTAATGGCGCCCTGAAGGCCTTCGGAAAGTCTGTCAAACATGAATAAGTCCTAAAACACTTGGAAGTAAATTCACATTCACTTCGCACACTGTTATTCGAATAAACAGCGCACCGCGTACGTCCACAGTCACTTTACTCTTCGTGATAACACTGCCGAGTCCCATGACTATAGGGGAAACTCGTATTCTACAATCGAAACTAAAACCTTGTAAATGAGCAGAATACGAAAAAAGCCGGCTTTCGCCGGCTTAAATAAGCGGTTTTTAGGTGGCCCATCGTCCGAGTCTTTTCCCCTAGGCCGCCAAGCACCATTTAATACTTCTGGCTGGTAATGATGAAGACAGTGCCGATTCGGCAAACAACCCCAACCACGCTTTAATTAGATTTGCTTATGCAATTACTGTTTGTCCAAAAAACAATTTAACGAATTTACTCAGTTCCAACCGGTTCCAGCCCCTTAAAGGACATCGTTCCGACCTTTTTGGTGGCCAAATCGATCGTACGAACCAAGTGATTATTCGTATCAGCAATATAAAGCGTATTTCCCAATTTAGTGATTCCAGAGGGCTCATCAAATTCACCAATACCTTCGTCGGAGATTCCGGGATCTCCTGAACCGGCTAAAGTATGAGTCTCACCCGTCTTTGCATCCACGACTTTGACTTTATTGTTGTAGGTATCGGTGATATAGATCTTGCCAGCATCATAGTGAACTCCAAGTACATGCTGTAACAAGACATCATCTTTCTTTCCGTCGACATCACCGAAAGTGAACAATCTTCCTCTGGGCAGATCATTGGTTCCCACCACGGTGAAGACAGACTTGGTCTTATCAAACGGAACGCCTCGGATGGAACTGCCTTCGCTATCAGCGACATAGATGTATTGTCCATCCGATGTCAAACCTGACGGCTGCGCGAAAGAACTTGCTCCCATCCCTAGTGGCTGATTAGGTAACAAGGGACCGTCGACAATATCTTCACGGGCATTACCGGCATACGGTCCAATCCGCGATTCATCCAATGGCATAATCCAAATTTGATGAGGCCCGGCCATCGCGATATATAGATTGTCTTCATGAACCCACAAAGCCCATGGGCTATTGATAGGCGTTTTCTGAGGATTCCCAAACCATGGCCCCGTCTGTTTGGTCGCCGTAACGCCGGGGAATGATTCCTGAAAACTCGCCTGCCGCCCCAGTCCGGCAATAGTACTGACCGTCTTGGTAGCTAAATCGACTTTGCGAATCATATGGTTTTCAACATCAGCTACATACAGGGTGTCACCGTTTAATGCGAGTCCCTGAGGATGATCAAAGGACGCGGACGCATAGTTTCCGTCCTCCCGCCCCACTTTCCCTGAGCCAATAATTTCCTGGACATTTCCATCAAGGTCTGATATCACAATGCGGTTATGACTACTGTCGGTAATATAGAGCAAGTTATTTTCAGCATCTGCCAGCACTTTCCCCGGATACTTCAGCGGCGTTGGCTCTTCCTCATAAATCTCCAACTCAAATTCAACTGGGGTCTTATCCAGTAATTTGGCTTTCTCGTAATAAGGAATGCAATTCTTAAAAAAGCCGTCGAGAGATTCAAAATCAATTTCACCGCGATTTATTGCTACAAAATAACCTTCCGGATCGATCACCGTCAGCGTAGGCCAACTATTCACACCGAAGAAATTCCATAGGTAATGATCATGATCGTTCACGACCGGGTGGCGAATATCATGACGTAGAATCGCGTCGCGTATATTCTCCGTGTTTTTCTCTTCATCGAATTTCGCGGAATGAACACCGATCACCACAATTTCGTTGGGATATTTCTCTTCCAACTTCTTAAGTACTGGCAAGATGTGATGACAGTTAATGCAGCAGTACGTCCAAAAATCGAGCACTACGAATTTACCGCGGAGTTTTTTCAATGTAAGCGGCTCTGTATTAAGCCACTCAACCTTCCCTGACTTCTTCGCAAAGGGTGCTTCCGGAATTGGGAACCTACGTTGGAACGGATTCTTTTCCTGTAAAGCCACCGTTTGCAGGGAGACTTGAGTGTCATCTACCTGGGTTGCGTCAGTAACGCCTGGCATTAAATCTTTAACCTGAGCCACAGACGACATCGATCGTTGTGGGGTCTGTGCCGATGGTGTCTCTTCACCGCACCCGGTAATCATCATGGCTGCCAAACAACAGACTAAAGCACTAAGACTTCGCAAGCGCATCAATTCGATCCTCAATATTCATTCAGCTGAAAGGTTTCAGAGCCGCCGCTTCCGACACAATGACTCTGCTACGATGAATCCCTCATTGGAATTCGTTGTCCGATTATATCCCATTCTACTAGTGGAAACCAACAACTATCAGGCACCTACTGAAGACTGCTCGCCAGCAATTCGGTAGTTTTTTAAATCCACCACTGCAAACATGTTAAACTAGTAAATATATACTGGCACTAATAACCTCCCCTTCTGGTGTAAAGTCAGATGAATCCAAAATCTCGCAAGCTAAATTCGCTCGTTTCCCTGAACCGACTCAGTTTTTTCGCTTTGCTGTTAGTTGCTACCAGTTCGTTACAAGCTCAAGAATGGGCTAAGAAAATGTTTGCTACGCTCGAACATGATTTCGGCACGGTGGCTAAAAATTCGAAGCAGGAATTCCGGTTTGAATTCACAAATCTCTATGAAGAGCCTCTTCATATCACAGGTGTCCGAGCTAGCTGTGGTTGTACAATTCCCACGGCCGAGCAAGACACTATAAAGACGTTTGAAAAAGGTACCATCCTGGCAACCTATAATACCGAGGCGTTTGCCGGAGCCCGGGGAGCTACGGTAACTGTCACGTTCGACAAACCGTATTTCGCGGAAGTTCAACTCCAAGTTGCCGGCTTTATACGTACCGACCTCACTTTCTCACCGTCACGATTAGAATTTGGTGAATTCTCAATCTCGGACAAGCCTCGTATGGAATTCAACGTCTCACATGCAGGAGTGAGCGACTGGCAAATCACCGATGTTCGGAGCAAAAAATCATATTACGAAGTTGAAATCCTTGAAAGAACACAATTGGCCAATCAGGTCGGTTATAAACTCGGAGTACAACTGAAAGACAACATACCAGTAGGCTATCTTCAGGACCATCTGATCATCGTTACTAACGATCTCCAAAATCAGGAAATTAAACTGCCTGTTACAGGTAAAGTCTCAGCACCGGTCACGCTTAGCCCAGCTTCGCTTTTACTGGGCATTATGCAGAAGGATTCCGAAATAACCAAACGTTTGATTCTGCGAGCCGATCAGCCGTTCACCATCGATTCACTCAAGTGCGATCATCCTGGCGTCAGTTTCAAACTGACCGGAGACGAACCAAAGAAGATCCATCTCGTCCCGGTGACATTTAACTCGGGGCTATCTCCACAAAAAGTCCGGGCGACCATTACAGCGAAAGTAAACCTGAACGGTGAAATCACACTTACCTGTCCACTGAGTGCAACAATCGAGTAAACATCAATTCGTTGCTTTCATTCCTTCGAGTCTGCAGGCTTCTACCCGCTGCGTTGCCGACTACGAATGTCATGCTGCAGTTCACGCATGACCGCCAGCACTCGATGTTCCTGCCACGGAAGGCTGGACACCTGAACGCCAACCGGAAGACCGACACTGTCTGTCTCGGTTTTGATCGCCCGCCGTATGGCACCATCACGATTCGCCTGCCGATCCGTTTCTTCACCTTCGAGAACCCTCGACCAGGGTACCATTCCTCCAGGTCCTCCAACTAGATTCTGTAACATCGCATGGCTTCCTGCCGGCAATAGATCAATCCCGTCATCGTGGCACATAGCGGGTAAAGCAAATGCCGGACTAAGAAGGACGTCGAGACCTTGTTGCTCAAACTGCTTAGCAAATTTCCGCCGATAGCGATTCATTGCATGGATCAATAACCAATAATGACTGGCAGACAATTTCCGGCCAGCCCGAACCAGCGTGGCCTGATATTTTTGCCCGAGCAGGTTTAACAGTCCTGCTACGGTCGAACGCATCCACGCCGGAATTCTGGTGGCCATGATCAGTTTCCGAAAGGGCCCATGCAATCGACTCTTCCTAACCGCATAACGAGCCTGAAAGCCACCGTCTGCGGACATCGCACCAACGTACATGCGAAACATTTTCTCAGCTTCGGGCACTTCAAAACGCTCAACTTCCGCACCTCGAGATTCTAAGAAATCTGCGGCTTCCCGGACGGCTCGCCGGATTGCAGGCGACGGCCGGAAAAAGCCATCATCCTTGATCACCCCGACTCGCATCCCCTCCACGGAGTCAGCGATGGGCTGCAACCCTACCGGAGCCTGCTCAAGCGAATTCACTGATTCCAGATCTCCGATCAGCACCCGCAGCATGCATTCCAAATCTTCAACCGAATGTCCCATCGGCCCAGGCTGTGCCAGCATTGCTTCCATTCCACGGAAGTTGCCTCGTGAGCCGCGACGTGTTAGCAAGCCATTGGTCGGTTTAAGTGAGTAGATTCCACAGAAGTGAGCTGGTACGCGCAGGCTGCCTCCTAGATCATTGCCTAGTCCAAGATAGGAGCCTCCTGCTGCAAGAATCGCCGCTTCCCCTCCTGAACTTCCCCCGGGCGTACGCGAAAGATTCCAGGGATTACTCGTTCGGCCATACACCGGATTGACGCACTCATGCCAGAGCATCATCTGAGGAATATTGGTCTTCCCTAGTACGACAGCACCTGCCGCCTTCAAACGTTCGACTATGACTCCATCACGCTCAGATGGTTGCTGAGTCAAGCCATCGACTCCCAGACAACAGTCGGTATCGGCAACATAAAAACACTCTTTGATCGTGATCGGAACACCATGTAGGGGACCGGCGTATTCCCCTCGCGCAGCCATTGCATCTAACCGAGCGGCATCCTTCAGTGCCAAATCGAACAACGGAATAACTACCGAGTTAATGTGTGGATCGACTTTTTGGATTCGCGCGATACACTGCTGGGTTGCCTCAAGAGACGACAGTTTTCCGTCTCGAATTTGCTGAGCTAACTGTAATGCATGTAGTGGTTCGGCGGGAAGGAGCTCTGAATGGGTGGTCATCTGGCGGTTGCTTTACTAACGACAGGTTCTCACTGAGGGTTCACAGCCAATGGGACGGCCGCACCGAAGATGATAACAAATTCATCCGTTCCTAAGTAGTTCTTGAGATCTTGTCTGGGGCGACGGATTAAACTGCCGAGAACCAGGCTCGAGGTATCTTCCGAAATCGGCTGAGCGATCTCCGGGGAGTAAACCAGAGGAAGTTCCAGAGCACCACCATCTAGCTCAAGCATCAATCGTTGATATCCACTTACAGATTCTTCTTCGCCGACACTGTGAGCGGTAAACAATACTCCCGAGAGGGGACTCTGTCTGGTCCGCAGACTGTTTTCAAATTCGGCATTAACCAGATCGAGTATCTCCTCTCGACCCGCCAATTCGCTAAAGAATTTAAATGCGTTCTCCACGGCTTCGAAGCTTTGATTCATGTCCGGGTCTTGATAGGTTATGCCGGACGCCAGTTGCCCCAACGACAAAAACAATTCCCGCCCTTCGACTTTTCGTAAATTCTCATTAGCTTCCGGTCCGAGTTCGTCCCATTGTTTCAAACTATCCTGAGCCTGAGCATACATACTATTGATCACTACGTTTTGAAAAACGATTGAAGCTCGAATGTATTCGGTAGGTGACAGTGGAGCAGGCCCGGCAGGTTTGGGCTGTGCTGCAATCTCATCAATCGTAGGCTGGGGATTTTCTTCAGGATTTTCATCAACACCAAACGGGTTCCCTAAAGGTGTTCCGGATCCCAATTCCACTTCTTCCATGGGGCCGACATTAAAGCCGGTATCCTGTTGGAGTGGATTTGTCAGCGGACGATGCACATCCTGTTCAGCTGATTCATCATCACCATTGGAACTGTCGTCACTCGAACCACTGGCATCCAGCTCAGCGGGAATAATAGAACGCAGGAATTCCAACGAATCATTCGCATAAATCGCTTCTCCTAACCCAACTGGATCTCGTGGTTCTTCCGGGAGATGCCAAAGTACAAGCTGAGCCAAAGGCAACGCCAAGGCACCTCCAAGGAATATTTGTACGATTGTCTTCACTGGCGAACCACTGGAAGCTCCCCGGGCAGCCGCTCGCTCTAACAACGCTTTTCCCGGCGCCGCTTCTTCATCAAATGCAAAGGCAGAATTGCTAACCGCCACCTCTTCGGCTGGAGCCAAATTTAGTTCGTCATTTCGATCTACTTCAGGACTTCCTGCCAGTGGATCATCCAACACAATCAATGCCGGCGGCAAAGCATTGATGATTGTGGAAAGCACATATTCAGCGCCACACAGCGGACATTGGACGGTCGCTTCTTCACTAGCTGACGGTAGTGAAACTTCCTCCTGACATTCGGGGCAATTGGCAACTGCCATTAATCCTCTCCCTGACCTTTTCGATCGTATACTTCTCTATTAATTAAGCCTAATTCTATGCCAAGGACTGAGTACAGGCCAATGAAAGATTATATTCCATACAGCGGCGACAGTTTCGATTGCAGGTGATCGATCAGGTAAGTGTGACTCAGAGGTTCGCCGGTTACCTCCTGAACGAGTTCCGCCGGTGTGACATTACGGCCTCGTTGGTGGATCTTCTCTCCGGCCCATCGTTTTAATTCCAGAAATTCACCACGTCGAAACAACTCATCCAATCCGCCGAGGTCTTTATCGGCCTGCTGATAGAATTGGGCAGCATATAGATTGCCAAGCGAATAGGTTGGGAAGTATCCGACCAATCCGGCGCTCCAGTGCACATCCTGCATGACACCATCGGCATCGGTCGGTGGCTGAATACCAAGATACTGCTGATATTTGGTATTCCAGGCTTCGGGCAGATCGGCTGGTTTGATTTGTTCGTCGATCAGTGCCTGTTCCAACTCAAATCGAATGATAATATGCAGGTTATAGGTCAATTCGTCTGCTTCCACTCGAATCAAGGAAGGTTCGACGTGATTAATTGCAAAGTAAAAGTCGTCTAGCGAGACGTCTTGCAAGCTATTGAAGTGCTCTTGAGCAGCTCCATACCAGTGATCCCAAAACGGGCGGCTTCGACCGACTTGGTTTTCCCACATTCTGGATTGAGACTCATGGATTCCAAGTGACAAATAATGTCCCGGCCCCAAACCGTACTGAGATTTCCTAAGTCCCTGATCGTAGATGCCATGCCCTGCTTCGTGCAAGATTCCGAAGAACGCCATATTGAAGAAGTTCAGGTCGTACCTAGTGGTGATACGACAGTCATCAGGACCAGCTTCGGTACAGAACGGATGATGGGTGACATCCAATCGGCCTCGATCAAATTCAAAACCAATTGCTTTGGCCGCCTCGGATCCAAACGATTCCTGTGCGGACACTGGGTAGTCACGCGTGAGGATACTTCGATCTGGTGATTTCCCACTTCCCTGAATGGCCTCAAGTAGTGGAACGAGATCCGTTCGCAGTGCCTCAAGTGCTGCGCGGACGGTACTCGTTTTTTCACCGGGTTCGTAATCATCCAGCAATGCATCATAGCGGCATGATTCATACCCGATCGCATCGGCCTGTTCTCGTTTGAGTTGATAGACGTTTTCCAGATAGGGCAGGAATTTGGAAAAGTCATTTTCCCGCCTTGCTTCGACCCAGGCATGTTGTCCATCGTTGGTTGCGCGGGTTAAGGCTTCGACGAGTTCTACTGGCAGCTTGGTCTGTTTATCGTAATTCCTTTGGGCTTCACGAATGATTGTGGCCGAGTCACTTTGTGGATCGACCGTTAGGTTCGTTCCCTGAACATCGGCGAGCCAGTCTCCGATCCGTGGATCGGTTTGTTTTTGATGAACGAGTTTTGCCACATAAGCTTGTTGTTCCGTCCGATAGGCACTGCCTTGTTCCGGAAGTTTACAGCGAGCGTCCCAATCGAGTAGCGACTCGATTGAATTCAAAAGTGCAATTTCACGGGAATGATCACAGAGCTTCTCAAAAGCATCTGACATAGTGGAGTTCCTTCTAAAACCGATTTAGCCAATGATTCCTAACTCAAAACATGAGTCTTCTTAATGGTTTTAGTTTATCTAAGTCCAGCCGTTACGAACATCAGACTCATTGATCTAACCACCGCCGCAAACAACTTCCATCAGAAAATCAGGTCGTAGCCGATGATAAATAGTGCGGTATCAACAATCGCATGGCTCAACCAAACGGCCATGAAATTCCCCGACCGACCATATAGCCAGGCCCAAAACGCACCGCCCACGGCCACGCCTATCGAAAACAGGTAGGCCAGCGGTGAAGTAAGTCCAAAAAACACCACCATGATCACCACATGGTGTGCCATAAAGCCAATACTGGAAAAACAGATCGCCAAACAATCCGGAACCGATTTCGCCAATCGCTTATACACAAACCATCGCCAATAATACTCTTCCATTCCGGAATGAATGACCGAGTAAAAAATAGCAAAGGCCGCATAGGCTCCGGCACTTGCCAGTCCAAAGCCTTCCACTTTCCCCAGCACCTTCGATTTAAGGTGCATATAAGGTGCCGTTCCCTTCAGCAGGCCGAAATACAATCCCAACGCTGCTACGAGAATCAGTATGCCAAAGACCACTCCGAGTCTCATTGCCGGTTTCTTCCAAACAGGCAGCTCAATTGACTCACGACAAACCAAAAACACAAACACTGCCGGGAAGGCAAACTGAATCAACTTGAGTGAACTGAAGACAGTGTTTTGAATCCCTGTGTCGCGACCATTCATGAATATGAAATAGATCACCGTCAACACAAACGGGTACGTCATGGCAAACCACAAGGACAGAGGAATTCTCTCTGCCAACGATAACTCTTCGCCGGGCTGTCGCACCGACAATTCACAAAGCCTGGTCTCTTCCGGCATTAC